>Ga0307379_10000982_pt1 | contig 46039 bp, 37 predicted proteins | sample UN2MG_FD_202237 | JGI IMG/M metagenome (GOLD analysis project Ga0307379, IMG submission 202237) | Soil microbial communities from Risofladan, Vaasa, Finland - UN-2 | ecosystem: Environmental > Terrestrial > Soil > Coastal area > Acid sulfate soil | place: Finland: Risofladan, Vaasa | collected... | reverse complement strand
CTAAACGGTGCCGCCGGTGCCGCCACCGCCGCCGGCGCCGCCGGCGCCACCGACGAGGCCGCTACCGGCAGTCCCCGGACTGCCCGCCAAGCCCGGATCGCCGGGGTTACCGGTGCCGCTGGTGCCGCCCGCGGCCCCGGTGCCGCCGGTGCCGCCGGTGCCGCCACCGATCACACCCGGACCGCCATCGCCGCCGGTGCCGCCGGCGCCGCCGTTGGCACCGGCGCTGGAGGTGCCGCCGACGGTGCCACCGAGGGCACCGTCGCCGCCCTGGCCGCCGTTGCCGCCCGCACCGCCGGGGCCACCGTCGACACCGACCGAGGCGCCGTTGCGGGTCTGCGACACCCCGGTCCAGTCACCGACCGGTTCGGTGTACTCGACCAGATAGCCACTGATGAGGCCGGCGCCGTTGAGCGGCAGATCGTTCCAGAAGCCCCGACTGCCCCGGGGCCCATTGGTCGAGCCCCAGTCCTCATTGCCGGCGTTGTCGGGCTGGTTGACATTCCACCGCGCGTAGTTGAACGGCTCCGTGGCGAAGCCACCGTCGACGGGTCTGCCGCCCTGCCAGAACTGAATTCCGGCCTCCGGGCCGTCCACCCACCGCCATTCACCCTCGACTGCTGCATCGGAGGCTCCGATCCAGATGTCGCCCGCACCGACGTAGGACTCGATGAACTCGTTCTCGACGGATGTCGTGATGTTCGTCAAGTAACCCGTTGCGCCGTTGAGCGTCCTGGTCTTGGCCGCAGCCCGTGCGGTGTTCCAGTTGACATTCCGGAAGGGCACGTACTCGTAGTAGCTGTTGGTCAGCGGGTTGTAGTAGGTGTCCGGCTTATTGATCGACGAGGTGACCTCGAAGTCGAACGCGCCCTCCGCTTCACCGGTGGAGACCTCCATCGTGGCGAGGGCGGCGTTGACGGCCGCCTTCGTCCCGGTGAAGTTGAGACCCTCCTTGTCGCCGGTGAAGTCGAACCCGAAACCCGGTGTCAACCCCGCGTAGCTGCCGAACTTGAAGGTGGTGCCGTCCGGTGCGTTCGGAATGGAGACCGAGACCAGCAGCACGTCCGAGTCGGTGAAGTCGGTGATCGACAGGATTCGTCCGGCCGGCTGATTGGCGCTGTTCGGCGCGAACAGGAAGCCGGTGTTGTTTCCTGTTCCGCCGGTGCCGCCCCGGCCACCGGTTCCACCGGCACCCGCGGTACCGGCGTTTCCACCGGCTCCGCTGGTGCCGCCGTTACCGCCGACACCCACCGGGCCACCGGCACCGCCGGCCCCGGCGTCGCCACCGAGACCGCCGTTGCCGCCGGAGGCGCCGCCCTGGAAGGCCGAGTCGCCGTTGCCGCCGGCCCCGCCGTTGCCGCCGGTACCGGCGTTGCCGCCGGCCCCGCCGGCGCCACCGGTGCCATTGGTGCCAGACGCGCCGCCGTTACCGCCGGCACCGCCCTCGCCAGCGGCGCCGCCGTCTGCACCGGCACCGCCGGTTCCGCCTATGCGCGCTGCCTCACCGGCGCCGGCGTCAGAGCCGGCACCGCCGGTTCCGCCTCCGCCACCGACACCGCCCGCTCCGCCGGCGCCGCCGGCACCGCCGTTACCGGTCGCCGCGGTGGCATCACCGCCGACGCCGCCGGCGCCGCCGACACCGCCGACACTGCCGTCGCCGCCGTTGGCCTCGATTCCGGGGGCACCGTTCGGGCCGGTGAATCCGGCCCCGCCGGCCCCGCCGGCCCCGCCGTTGCCGCCGGTGGCCGTGGTGGTCGTCCCGCCGGTGCCGCCGGCCCCGCCGTCACCGCCGGGCAGGCCGACCTCGGTGGAGGCCAGTCCGTTGCCGCCGTTGCCGCCGTTGCCGCCGTTGGCCCCGAGGCCGTCGGCGGCCCGGGTAACACCATCGCCACCGAGACCACCGACACCCGCGGCTCCGCTGTTGCCGCCGTTGCCGCCGTTGCCGGCGGTCGTAGCCGAGTCGGCGCCGTTTGCGCCATTGCCGCCGGCGCCGGCGTTGCCGCCGATCCCGCCGTCACCGGCGGTGCCGCTGGTACCGATGGGATCACTGGCGACACCACGTGCGCCGCCGGCACCACCATTGGCGCCGGCCCCGCCCTTGCCGCCGTTGGTGCCGTTGACGCCTTCGCCCGCAGGGGTATACCCATTCCCGCCGGTGCCGCCGTAGCCGCCGATCCCACCGGTGCCGCCGTCACCGGCGGTGCCTGTGGTCGCATTGCCGCCACTGCCTCCGGTACCGCCGACGCCACCTGGGCCGCCAGGGTTGCCGTTGGAGGTGCCCGGGGCGCCATTGGCACCGGGACCGCCGCCGCCGCCGGCCCCGCCGTTGCCACCGTCTCCGGCGACACCGCCGGTCACGCTACCGCCGTCACCGCCGGCACCGCCCGCGCGGGCGATGCCGCTGGGATTGCCTAGGTTCCCGGCCTTGCCGCCGTCGCCGCCGTTACCGCCGTCACCGAAGGCTCCGTCGGCACCGGAGTTGCCGCCGATACCGCCACGGCCCTCCAGTCCGGCGTCACCGCCGTCGCCGCCGTCGGCGCCGGCCCGGCTGACGGTGGACGAGAAGGATCCGCTATCGGCGCCATTGCCACCATTCCCGCCATCGGCGCCGCTGCCGGCCTTGCCACCGGCACCGCCGTCGCCCTGGAGCCCAGTGATCCCACTCGCGCCACCGGCAGCGCCGCCGGTGCCGCCGTCGCCGCCGGTGCCTCCGTCGCCGCCGGTGCCACCGGTACCGCCAGCCTGCGCCGCGCTCGAGGTGGCAGACGTCGGGCCATTGACGGCGTCCGCGCCAGCCACTCCGATTCCACCGTTGGTGCCGAGTCCGCCGCTGCCGCCCTTACCGCCTGCACCGCCATCACCGTCGACTCCGGCACTGCCTGCGGCAGCGGTACCGGCTGCGCCGCCTGCGCCACCCGCGCCGCCGTTACCGGCGTTGCCGCCGCCGCCGCCATCCTGTCCGGCGGCGCCGGCGGTGGCCCCATCGAGACCCGCGACACCGTCACCGCCGTTGCCGCCGGCACCGCCGACGCCGCCACTGCCGCCACTGCCCGCGTTTCCGGAGACGGAACCGCCATCGCCGCCCGCGCCGCCGGCACCGCCGACACCGCCAGCCAGCCCGTCATCACCGAAATCACCGGGGCTCACTCCGTTGGCGCCGCTCGCGCCGGCCGCGCCAGCACCGCCGACGCCGCCGTTGCCGCCGTTACCGCCGTCACCGCCGGCCCCGGCGTCCCCGCCGGTCCCGCCGTTGCCGCCGTCGCCGTTGGTGCCGTTGGTGGCATTGCCGCCGGCCCCGCCGATACCGGCCGCGCCGCCGTTACCGCCGGCTTCGCCGTCACCGCCTGCCTGGGCGGCCACCGTGTCGGTCGCGTCACCCCCGTTGGCCCCACTGCTGCCGCCGGCGCCGTCACCACCGTCGCCGCCGACTCCGCCGTCACCACCATTTCCGGAGATCGTCCCGCCGGCGCCCCCGGCGCCGCCGTTGCCGCCGGCTCCGCCGTCGAGGGCGTTGGAGATGGCAACCAGTCCAAAAATCAGCCCGTGGGCGTCATTGCCGGTGTAGGTCAACGTCATGTTCGCCACGTCGTCGGGCAGACCGTAGAACGTGTAGCCCTGCAGTACCGGCACGGGTGCAGGCGTGATCACCGTTCCCGTCAATCCCGGTGTCGGGGACTGACCGTCCAGCAGCGAGTAGACATCGGTGAACACCGGCGCGGTGTCCAGCACCGTCAGCGTCACATTCGAGTTGATCGTCGCCGTCTCCGTCGGGAAGCGTCCCAGGCCAGCCACCCCGATCACGTAGTGATAGGTGTAGGCAGGGTTGCCCAGACCGGTTGCGGTACTTCCGAAGTCCAGACCCACCTCCCGGGCGATCGTCCCGTCCACGGGCAACACATCCAGGTAGGCGGTGGCAATGGTGACCGGCTGGCCGTACAACGTCACCGACGCTGTCACCGGTGAAGGCTGGAACCGCCGCCACTGCTGGGTGCCCTGATCCCAGCCGGCCAGCATCGAGACGTTAACGCCTCCCAGCCACCCGCTGGGATCGACCGCACCCGGCGCAGTGATCGGGAAGAACGCCGCGCCGGCGTTGTTCAGCTCCTGAGCCAGAGAGCCGGTCGGTATGCCCATCGAAACGTCGCCGCCGACCGCATTGGTGCCGTCACCACCGGCCCCGCCGTTGCCGCCGTTGCCGACCGCGCCACCGTCACCGCCAGCGCCGCCGTCGCCGCCTGCCGCACCGGCCGCCAAGGGAGTAAACCCGACACCACCATCGCCGCCGTCGCCGCCCGAGGTCACTCCTATACCTGAGGTCCCCGTCATCCCCGGAGTGACGCCGGTACCACCGCTGCCGCCCGCTCCGGCGGCTCCGGGATCTCCACCTGTGGCGCCATCACCGCCCGCGAGAGTGGTCGCGTCACCGTTCGCGCCAGAGCCCCCGTCGCCCGGGGTGCCCGCGTCGCCGCCGTTACCACCGTTGCCGCCGACGCCCTCGAGTCCAGCGGCACCCGCAGTGGCCGTGCCGGCCGCGCCGCCATTGCCACCGGCACCACCGGCACCGGCGTTGCCGCCACTGCCGCCGGCCTGACCGTCGGCTCCGGCCGCGGCGCCATCGGCTCCGGCCACGCCGGTGCCGCCGTCACCACCGTCACTGCCAGCTCCGCCGGCCCCGCCGCTGCCAGCGTTGCCTGCGGTTGATCCGCCATTGCCACCAACGCCACCCTGACCGCCCGCGCCGCCGGTTTGACCGTCAGTGCCCGACTCACCGGAGCTCACGCCGTTGGCGCCGCTCGCTCCCGCCTTTCCGTTGCCACCTGCACCGCCGTCGCCGCCGTTGCCGACCGCGCCGCCGTTGCCGCCCACGCCGCCGTTGCCGCCTGCCACCCCTGCGGCCACGGCGTTGAACCCGTCCCCGCCGTTGCCGCCATTGCCGCCGGAGGTCGGTACCGACCCGTTTCCGCCCGGAGTGAGGCCAGCGCCGCCGATACCGGCGGAGCCTGGATCACCGCCATTGCCGCCACTGCCACCGGCGGGAGTCGCGGCGTTGCCGTTCGCGCCGTTCCCGCCGTTACCCCCGGCACCGGAATTGCCGCCGTCACCGGCCGTACCACCCACGGAATCACCGCCGGCACCGCCAGCGCCACCGTTGCCGCCGTCGGTGCCGTCTTGGGCGGTTCCGGCTTCACCGTTGTAACCGTCACCGGCATCACCACCGGCACCACCGTTGCCGCCGAAGCCGGCACCCGAGGCACTGCCACCGACACCACCGGCACCACCATCACCACCGACGAACGACGCCGTCACCGAGTTCAGGCCGGCGCCACCGAAACCACCGTCGCCACCATCAGCACCGGTGCCGTCGCTACCAGCCCCACCACCGTTCCCGGCACCTGCCGCACCGCCGGCACCCACGGCACCGGCATTACCACCGTTACCGCCCTTACCGCCGTCGGAGTTGACACCGGTTGCACCCGCAGCGCCGTTACCGCCGATGCCGCCGGCGCCGGCGTTGCCACCGTCGCCACCATCTCCGGCGTCCGCACTTAGACCCGTCAGGCCACCGGTTCCACCAGTGCCACCGACACCGCCACTACCACCAGCGCCACCGGTGCCACCGGTGCCACCGTCACCGCCGTTGCCGCCATTGGTTCCGGCCGCGCCCGCAGTCGCACCGTTGGCGCCCGCGAAGCCGACGCCACCATTGCCACCACTACCGGCGTTGCCACCGAGACCACCGTCGCCACCGTCGCCGTTCGCTCCCGCCGCGGCACCGTTCCCGCCCGAAACGCCAGCATTTCCGCCGACGCCGCCGGTGCCACCGGCACCGGCGTTACCGCCCGCCCCACCAGCCTTGCCATCGATGCTTTGGGCGGTGCCGTTGGCACCGGCCACACCGCCACCACCATCGCCACCGATACCCGCGTCACCACCGGCACCACCGTTACCACCGTTGGCGTTCGCACCGGCAGTTCCGCCGATACCGCCCGCAGCGCCACCAGTGCCACCGGCACCGGCAGCACCACCTGCGCCACCATTGCCACCATTGCTGCCGTTCTCGCCGGTGCCTGCCGCACCGGTGTATCCGAGGCCACCGTCGGCACCATTACCGGCATTGCCACCGAGACCACCGGCTCCGCCGTCACCATCGATGCCGTCCGCGGCACTGCCCGCACCGGCACCCGCGGCGCCACCAGCACCACCGACGCCACCCTCTCCACCCGCCCCACCGAAGCCACCATCGCTACCCGGGGTCGACGGATCGGTGCCCGCAGTACCGGCTGAGCCGTCGCCGCCGCTGCCACCGGCACCCGCGTTGCCGCCGGTCCCGCCGTTACCGCCGGCCGCGTCCGCACCGGCCGAACCGCCCGTGCCCCCGGTTCCGACCGCGCCACCATCACCGCCTGCACCACCGGTGCCGCCGACGCCACCGGCGCCACCGTCACTGCCAGCCTGGCCGTCGGGTCCGACGCCGCCGTCGAAGCCGACTCCACCAACGCCGCCATCGCCGGCGTTACCACCAACACCTCCGGCGCCGCCGCTGCCGTTATTGCCTGCAGCCGCCGAGCCGGCGCTGAGGCCGGCGCTGCCGCCGCCCCCGCCGACGCCACCGGCACCAGCGCTGCCGCCATTGCCACCGGCCTGGCCGGGCGTGGTCGTATTGCCCGCCGAACCTGCGGCACCGGTGCCACCATCACCGCCTGCTCCGGCCGCGCCACCGGTGCCGCCGTCACCGCCAGCCGCATCTCCACCGGCCGAACCGCCACCGGCACCGGCGTTACCGCCCGCACCACCCGTACCACCGCTGCCGGCGTTACCGCCCGCACCGCCGTCCTGGCCCGGTGTCGACGGATCGGTGCCCGAATCACCATCAGCACCGTTTCCACCATCAGCGCCGATGCCTGCCGCGCCACCGGTGCCGCCGTTTCCGCCGGCCGCGTCGTTACCGGCCTGAGCACCCACACCGCCCGCGGCACCGCCGGTGCCGCCCGCCCCACCGGAGCCACCAATACCGCCGTCGCCGCCATTGCCGCCGGCCGTGCCCGCATCCCCGGGATTGGTGCCGTCAGCACCGATCAGGCCGTCGCCGCCGATACCGCCGGCAGCGCCGTTACCGCCGGCCCCGGCGTTGCCGCCATTGGCATCCGCGCCGTCGATGCCGGTGGTCGCTACACCGGCTGCGCCGCCCGCGCCACCGTTGCCACCGGCCGCACCGCTACCGCCGGCTCCACCTGCGGTGCCGTCCGGGCTACCCACGATGCCGTCGATACCGTCGATACCGCTGCCGCCGCTGCCACCGACGCCGCCAGCGCCACCCAGTCCGCCGTCGCCGGCATTGCCTGAGGTTGCTGCGCCACCGGCACCGCCCGCGCCACCATTACCGGCAGCTGTGCCATCAAGTCCCGTCCCCGCCGCGGCACTGAAGCCGTCGCCGCCGATACCGCCGGCGCCACCGTTGCCGGCAGTACCCGTCGTCGCGTCGCCACCGATACCGCCGGCGCCACCGTTGCCGCCGACCAGACCGGCCACCGTCGAGGTCCAGCCGTCACCACCGTCACCACCGTTGCCACCGTTGGTGGCCGAACCGTCCGTGCCCGGGCCCTGCCCGGACCCGCCCTGGCCGGCTCCGGCGCCGGAACCTCCCGCACCACCGGCCGTACCGTCGGGATTCTGCTGTGTGCCATCAACGCCACGCCCACCATCCGCCGCCGCACCGGCATTACCGCCGTTACCTCCGGCACCGGTGCCGGAACTGCCGCCGTCACCACCCGGGCCGTCGATCGCATTCCCGCCGACCCCGGCGTTACCACCGGCACCACCGTCACCACCGGCACCGTCTACCGCGTCACCACCGAAACCACCGGCACCGCCCGAACCACCATTGCCACCGGTGAACGCGTCACCGCCGTCACCGCCGGCACCGCCCTTACCGGCGTTGGCGCTACCGGTTGCGGAGTAGCCATTGCCACCCACGCCGCCAGCACCGGCATTGGCGGGTGCCCCGTCAGCGCCATCAGTGCCCGGGGTCGCCCCGGTCCCGCCGAAGCCCGCTTTCCCGCTATCTCCGCCGCGACCACCCTTGCCGCCGTCCGGGGTCGCGGCGTCGACACCATCGGTGCCGTTACCGCCAACACCACCCGCACCGGCGTTGCCACCGGTGCCCGCCGTGCCATCACCCCCATCAGCCCCAGCCGAACCGGTGTTGCCGCCCGCAGCACCACCGCCACCACCGACACCGGCGTTGCCACCGTCACCGCCGTCACCGCCGGCACTGCCAGCCAACCCGTCCGCACCGGCCCCGTCACCATTCGTGCCAGCGATACCGTTACCGCCGTCACCGGCGTCGCCGGCATTGCCGCCTAGACCGCCCGCACCCCCATCGCCGTCGACCCCGGCGGCCGCCGTGCCGCCGCCGACACCCCCGGCACCACCAGCGCCACCGGTGCCACCGTCACCGGCACTGCCGCCGTCACCACCGGACTGCCCGTCAACACCCACGACAGTGCTCGGCGTCCCGGAAACACCCGAACCGCCATTGCCACCGGCACCGGCCACGCCACCGTCGCCGCCCTTGCCGCCGGCCGCGTCGGCACCGGCTGTCCCAGTCGCGCCACCTGCCGCACCCCCGGCACCGCCGGTACCGCCGGCGCCGCCGACGCCACCGTCGCCACCACTGCTGCCGTTCTGACCGGAATCCCCGGCATTGGTGCCGTTGGCGCCACTGAAGCCGATACCGCCCGCACCGCCGTCCGCGCCGGACCCAGCGGCGCCACCGGCACCGCCGTCACCGTCAAGACCATCGGTACCTGTGGTCGCCACACCGGCCGCGCCACCCGCGCCGCCGACGCCGCCGTTGCCACCGCTGCCGCCGTCGGTGCCCGCGGTGCCGTCGACGCCCAAGCTGCCGTCGGTGCCCCTGGTACCGGTTCCGCCATTGCCACCGACCCCGGCCGCGCCACCGGCGCCGCCGTCTCCGGCCGTGCCCGAGGTCGCCGCGCCACCGGCACCACCTTCGCCACCGGCGCCACCGTCGGTGCCGTCCAGACCCGACAGGGCTGCCGCGGTAAAGCCATCACCACCGGCGCCGCCGGCGCCGCCGTAACCGGCCACACCTGAGGTCGTCGCGCCGCCGGAACCACCCTTACCGCCCGCGCCACCGGCCACCCCGGCTGACGCCGATGCTTTACCCGCTCCGCCGGCCCCGCCGTTACCGCCGTTACCGGCACCGGCCGCAGTACCACCACTGCCCGGGGTGCCGTTATTGGGGAACAGCAACAAAATCCGGCCACCGCCGGCATGTCCGGCCGTCCCGCCAGTGCCGACCGAACCGGCGTTGCCACCGTTACCGCCGGCTTGGCCCGCATCGCCGGGGTTCTCCCCACCCGCACCCGCGGCGCCGTCACCGCCGTTACCGCCGGCCGCCGATCCGCCGTTGCCACCATTGCCGCCGCGGCCCAGGATCCACGAACCCTCACCGCCATTACCGCCATTACCGCCATTGCCGCCGGCGCCACCATCGGTGCCCGACTCACCGGGCGCCTTGCCGTCGACGCCATCCACACCAACACCGCCACCACCGTTACCGCCGTTACCGCCGTTGCCGATAAGCGACAACAAGCCGGTCGAACCACCATGGCCACCGTTGCCGCCGGGCCCACTGGTGCCCGCGCCGGCATCCCCGCCGTCACCGCCACCGCCGAGCACCAAACCGCCACGGCCACCTTCACCGCCGTTGCCACCGGTAGCGCCATCGCCACCATCACCGGCGTCACCACCGAGACCCCACACCGTCAAAAAGCCCGCATCCCCCCCTGCACCACCATTACCGCCGGTACCGGTACCGCCATCACCGCCGGCACCGCCGTCCGCGCCGAAACCGATCAGCGACGCCACCGCGCTGGACCCGCCGTCACCACCATTGCCACCGCTGACGCCGCCGTCACCACCGGCACCGCCATCACGACCGGCGTTAAGCACCGACAACAAACCAGCGCTTCCGCCGGCGCCACCGTTGCCACCACTGCCGGCCGCACCACCGGTCCCGCCCGCACCACCTTGGCCGCCCACCGCGAAGACCGAGATCACCGCCGCGCCACCGCCGGCACCACCGTTGCCACCCGTGCCGGTACCACCGTTACCGCCGGCACCACCGGCGCCACCGGTACCCCACAGGGCCAGCAATCCAGAGTTGCCGCCCGCACCACCACTGCCGCCGTTGCCCGCGCCGGTTCCGACACCACCGGCACCACCGGCACCGCCCTTGCCCCACACAGCGATCGCCCCCGAGGCCCCGCCAGCGCCACCGACACCACCATTACCGCCACCGACACCTGCGGCACCACCGGCACCACCGGCACCACCGCGGCCATTCAAGATTCCGGCACGCCCAGCCGCACCCCCGGCACCACCATCACCACCACCGGCATTACCCGCACCACCGACACCACCAGCACCACCAGTGCCGAGCAACGACAAAAAGCCCGTGTTCCCACCAGCACCACCGGCACCACCAGCAACACCAACCGCGGTCGCTACCGCACCCGCACCACCATTGCCGCCATTACCCAGGAACAACCCACCCCGACCACCAGCACCACCAGCACCCTCAGCGATCCCGGCCACCCCGGCACCACCGGCGCCGCCGTTACCAAACCAACCCGCCGCACCGCCATTACCGCCGTTATAGCCACTGCCAGCATTGCCGATTAAACCGGCGTTACCGCCATTGCACGCCGTACCGCCGGTGCACGACGACGCCGTGTACGAGTAACCGTTACCCAGCAGGATGCCCGCGTTCGGGTTCGCCGCCGTGCCATTACCAATGAAGAAGCGCAAAATGCTGCCCGGCTGCCAACCACCGATCGCCGCCGCACCGGGAGCACCAATGCCGAGTCCGCCAACGCCGAGTCCGCCAACACTGGCCGCCACCGGACCCACCGGCTCACCGGTGTTCACCGCCGCCGCCGGATTCACCGTGAGCGCAGACCCACCCAACTCCCGGCGCGCCGCCGCCAACGCCGACCACGCCAACGGCGCCGCCGCCGGACCATCCCCGGTGCCACCGCCACCCAACCACGCCAACACATTCCCGCCGAGCCCACTGACACGGCCAGCGGCCGCCGACATCACCGGCGCAGAAGCCACCGGCGGCGCCACCACCTCCACCACCGGAACCGACACCGAATCCGAAGAGTCCCCGATTGCAACCTCCGGTGAATCCGCCACCGCAACACCAGAATCGGCGACCTCAACCAGACCCGACCGCACCGAACGATCGGCACGCGGAATCAGAGCCGACGCATCCTCAACTCCCGCATCCTCAACTCCCGCACCCGCAGAACCCGCACCCGCAGAACCCGCACCCGCAGAACTCGAACGCGATGGCCGCGTCACCGACCCCGCACGCACACCCGAAGATCCCGCCGAATCACCACCAACAACCGACGGGGCCGACGCACCCAACCCAGAACCCGACCCACGACCGCGCACCACCGCCGCCGAATCGCTCGCCGCCGAATCATCCGCCGTAGTCCCGCCGCCTGCGGTATCGGCAGCACCGGATCCGCCCCGACCCGCACGCCCAGCACCCCGCGACGGCGCAGACGACTTCGTCCCCGACGACGAACCCGCCGAATCCGAAGAACCCGTCGACCCCGACGAACCCGTCGTGTCCGCCAACGCCACCGGCAACGACGACGCCAACGCCGAACCCACACCCAACGCCACCGCCAACGCACCCACCCGACCCACATACCGGGCGTAACCTGACGCAGACACCGACCCCGCCACCGCACGCCGACTGAACTCGATCGAACGCACCCGCCCCGTCAGCGAACGACGCTGACCACGAGCGGGCTCGGTCGAGTTTGCCTGGGTCGAATTCGACTGGGTGGAATCAGCAGAACGCGTGAAAGAAAATCCTTCCATTGACAGGCTCGGGCGGTAACGCAGTGTCGCCAATATTGCCATCGGCAAACAAAATGTCCACGGCTTTAGCGAAAATATCGAAAGGGTCTCAAATCACGCAGGCCAGTGACCTACCACGGCGTGTCCCCTCCACGATTGCCGTACCCACCGCTGAGCGGTTCGGCCGCTCAGCAACCGACTGCTACCGTTAGCTACTCGCGAGCAGAGACACAAAAGGGGGTGCGGTGATGTCGAAGCTCTCCCGCGTCACTCCCCTAGGCGCCGCAGCAGTCGCGCTCGGCCTGTCCCTGGCCGCCCCCGGCATCGCGGCAGCAGAGGACTCCGCGCCCGGATCCTCGCCATCATCGGCCGCCAGTAGCGCCGACAGCGAGGCCCGCCAGACCCAGGCATCACCCGGGCGCCGACCCACCCGCGAACTCCGTGCCCCGAAGACGGTGTCGTCGCAATCGTCGCCGGAATCGACGCTCTCCGCGCCGGCATCACCCACGTCTGCGGACCGTAGGCCTGCCGCCAGGACCGGGTCCGGCCCGCTACAGGATCGCGCGGCCGCCACGACGAACCTCACCCGAGGGTCGTCCTCACGCGCGGCAAACCAGCCGACGGCACGGGCCGAGAACAGCACCGATCGGTTGGACGCGGCCCGGCGCACCGCAGGCATCCCGGCCAGACCGGAGACCGCCGGACCCGAAACGGCCAGACCGGAAACCGCCGACTTCGCCACACCTCGCGCCGCGACCGTGCCCGACGAAGCCCCCACCCCGACGATCGCGCAGACAAGTTCCGCACCAACGACTTTCGCCTCCGCATCCCGCGGGGCGACCAACACCGACGCACTGCGCGCCCCCCGCGCCGCCGCATCCGCGTCGGCGACCGACCTGCTTTCGGGGCTGCTGTCCCCGATCCAGGGATTGATCGAGGGCGTGGCCCTGCTCGTGCGCCGGACCTTCTTTAATCAAGCCCCGTCGGTCAGTCCGGTGCAGATCACCGGACAGAGCGAAGGACCGATCACCGGCAATATCGGAGCGCGCGACCCCGAGGGCGACCGGATTCTCTACAGCCTCACCAGCAACGCCCGGTACGGGTCGGTTGTTCTCGACGCTACCGGCGGCTACATCTACACCCCCGGTCAGGACTTCACCGGAACCGATACGTTCACCGTTGCCGCCGCCGACCCCGGCTTCCACATCAACCTGCTCGACTTGTTCCGCCCACCCAGCACCGCGGCGAGCGTCGTGGTCCGCCAGGGCGTGGCCGCCGCCGGATCACTGCTGCAATTCCAGTTCTACTACGGCAGTGGTGCACAGTTCTGGTCCCCGGCCGCCCGCAGTTCGCTGGAGTCAGCGGCCACGGCCCTCGCGTCCTACATCGTGGTGGACGCCCCGGTCATCGTCACATTCGAGGTCACCGGGGAGTTCTCACTGCTGTCCTCGACATTGGCGACGGCGGGAAGCGATTTCATCAGTTCCGACCCGGGATTTCTGCCCACGGTGGTCCAGAACAAAATCCTCACCGGAGTCGACTCCAACGGCGCTGAGGCCGATGGTGAGATCAACTGGAACTTCGCCCAGAACTGGGCATTCGGCGACTCGGTGGCCTACGGCCAGTACGACCTGGAGTCGGTGGCGCTGCACGAATTGACGCACACCCTGGGCTTCCTGTCCTACGTCGACGCCCCCGGGGCCAACACCGGCCTGAGTTGGACGGTGTTCGACAGCTTCCTGGTTAACGCCGACGGCACGAAGGTGATCGGCAACGATTACGCCTGGAAAAACACCTACACCCCGAATCTGACGGGAGCCAATGGCGGCCTCTACTTCGCCGGCGCCGATGCCGTCGCCGCGTACGGCAACCTCGTCCCGATCTACACCCCGGGCACCTGGGCACCCGGCAGTTCGATTTCACACCTCAATGACCGCGTCTTCGGGGTGAGCCGCACCCTGATGACCGCGCAGGTGGGATCGGGCCAAGGCATCCGCGTTCTGAGCCCGATCGAACTCGGTGTCCTCGCTGATCTCGGCTACACGGTGACGCCGCAACCGAGCGGCGCCATGCTGGCTTTTATCGGTGTGTTCTTCCTTCGCCGCACCAGGCGACGCTGACGGCGCGATCCCGCTCGACCGCTGCGTAGCGGCGCGGACTGATTATTACCTCAAGGCCGGCGCGGCAAACTCGGCGCCGCTTGCGGTGGTCGACCGGCAGCACCGTCCGCATAACCAGATCAGGCCCAGCTCCGCGACCCCGACCAGCAGCGCCGGCCACAGCATTCCGGTGAGAACCGCGGTCAGGACCGGATGTTCTGTTGGGCCAACCCGATCCGCCCGGAACCGGACCGCGGTGAAGTAGACGCAGAGGGCCACCGCCGTCGCCGCGCTGACGTAGACACCGAACCAAAACATTCGTGGCTCCTGCCCACAGGGGTGTGACCTGCTACCGCCATCGTCACACGGGTTCCGGCGTTCGCCGCGCAGGCCGTCCGGGCATTCGCCGAATCGTTACCGGGTACGGCCTCAACCATCCGTGGGAACTTCCGCCCCCGACCAAACGACTAGGACGGTGCCACGACAACGGTGCGGTCCATACCGGTGCGGGCGAGAGTCGGAACGTGGAGGTTTTGCGTGGTCACCATCGATCGAGCGCAGCGCCGTGGCGAGGCGGCCACCCTGCGCCGGATCTGGCGGTTGCACTTCTGGGTCGGACTGTTCGCAGCCCCGACGTTGCTGCTGCTGGCCTGACGCTCTCACGCCACCGGCGGCGCCGAACAGATCGACCCAGATCGACTTCATGGCGCCCGAATCCCCCGATGTGGGCGAGCGCAACGTCACACAAGTCTTCGTCGATCCCTTCACGGGCGCCTACCTGGGCCAGCGCCGGGAACTCGACGGACTGGTGGGATGGGCCAACCAGTTGCACCGATTCTTCGGCAACGACGGCCCTACCGTGTCGGTGCCCGCCCTGGGGCATTTCATCGCGCCGTCGTCCTATCCCGATGCCTCGATGAGGGTGGGCGTGGGCAACCTCATCGTCGAGATGACCGCGGTATGGATCCTGGTGCTGCTGGCCAGTGGGATCTTTCTGTGGTGGCCCCGGGCCGCCGAGCGCGGCAAGCCGCGGCTGGCGATCCGGTGGCGCAAAGGTGGCCGGGTGCGCTGGCGGGATCTGCACGCCACCACCGGAATCTTGCTCTCGGTGGTGTTGATCGGTTACATAGTGTCGGGACTGACCTGGTCGCGGTACTGGGGTGAGAACTGGCGCGCGGTGGCATCGACGGTGAGCCCCGGAATGACGGTGGATGCACCCGCCACGCCGGCGAAGGTCGGCGACTTCGATCGCCTCGGCAGGCGCATCGCGTGGGCGGACACCGACGACCCGGTCTATGCCTCAGATCCGGGCCCCGGAGTGCCAAGACGTTGGGCTTCAACGAGATTGATGAGATCGCCAAATCGGAGAACATGCTGCCGGGTTACTCCATCGTCCCGCCCACGGATTACCCGGGTGATACCCCAAACGACGAAACGGTCTACGGCAGCTACACGGTCGTCAACCACTGGCCGCAGAAGCTCTCCGAACAGCGCACCCTCTACCTCAATCAGTTCACCGGGGAGACGATCGCCAACTCCACCGCCGACCGGGACGGAACGCTGGCGCGGATCACCAGTTGGAGTGTGGCCATGCACATGGGCAACCAGTACGGGGTGCTCACCCGCATCCTGGCCACGCTGGCGTGCCTGGGTCTGCTGACGAGCATCACCACGGCGATGCTCATGTGGTGGAAGCGTCGACCGACCGGCGGGACCGGGTTGCCGGGCCGGACCAGCGACGCCCAACGCGCCGACACCCCGCGGGGGGCGGTGGCCGCGATCGCGATCGTCGCCACAGCTCTGGCCGTGCTGTACCCGTCTTTCGGCGTCACCCTAATCGTGGTGCTCATCGCCGAAGGGGTCGTCTCGGCGACCCGGGGCCCGTCCGCCGCTTAGTCGGTCTCGAACGCTGCTGCGGCGTCGCGTTGCAGGTCCACGTAGGCCTTGTCGCTGACGTCGACTGCGACGCCCTGGACCTCGCCACCGGTGAACCTACCCGGGGTCTGATACTGCTGTGAGACGGTGTCGCCACTGTCAAAGCCCACGCACAGCCCGTCCCCAGCCAGGGTGAATTTGCCGATCTGGGCCCGCATCGGACCCTTGGCCACCTCTTTGCCGTCGACGTAGAGCTTCGTCGTACCCATCGACTCACCGTTCGCGCCGGCCTTCTCCCGGATGAACTCCATGCCCAGGGAATGCTTGCCCGGTGATAGCGGCGCGGACACGAATTCCTGCTCCGGCTTGATGCCCAGGAAGTTGTACACGTAGTGCAGACGGCCGTCCTTGATGAACATGGAATGTCCGCCGAAGCGGGAGCCGTGGGCGAAGATCACGCCCTGGGCCTCCGGGGTGAGGTCGACGTTGCCGACGATCTTGTAGGAGCGGCCGCGGACACTGACTGCCACACCCTCGGGCACCGGTGCGGTGTCCGGGTAGTAGAGGTAGCGATCTCGCGGCGGCTCGGCCTGCGGCCGAGGGTTGCCGAGTTGCTCGACCGCGGAGCGGTCATCGAGGGGCAGGACGAAGTTGTTGTCGGCCTCCTCGAACCAGGCGTCGATCAGTTCCTTAAGCTTGTCCGGGTTCTGCTCGGCGAGATCGGTGGACTCCGACCGATCCTCGGCGACGTGGTAGAGCTCCCAGCGATCGTCACCGAAATTGCCCTTGTTGCTGATCGGGGAGTGCACGGCGGCGGCCTTCCAGCCGTCCTGCCAAATGCCACGGGTACCCAGCATCGCGTAGTACTGGCGCTTGCGGGTGGTGGGCGCTCCCGCGTCATCGAAGCTGTAGCGCATCGAGACCCCGTTGAGCGGGTACTGCTTGATGCCCTTGTACTCCTTGGGCATCTCCACGCCGGCGACATCGAGTATCGTCGCCGCCACGTCGATGGCGTGGTGGTACTGCTCGCGCACCTCGCCGCGGGCCTTAATGCCCTTGGGCCAGGAGATCACCATCGGGGCACAGGTGCCCCCGGCGAGCTGCGAGTAGCGCTTGAACATCTGAAACGGTGTGGAGAACGCCGTCGCCCACCCGGTCGGGAAATGGTTGTAGGTGTCCGGGCTGCCCAGGGTGTCCAGATACTTCATGTTCTCGCTGAGCTCATCGGGATAGCCGTTGAAGAACTTGTTCTCATTCACCGACCCGTTCGGCGAACCCTCACCGGAGGCGCCGTTGTCCGCGCAGTACATGATGATGGTGTTCTCCAACTGGCCGGTCTGCTCCAGGTAGTCCACGATCCGCCCGACCTGGGCGTCGGTGTACTCCGAGAACCCGGCGAACACCTCCGCCATCCGCGAGAATAACTTTTTCTCATCGGCATTAAGAGAATTCCACGGCCGCACCATGTCGTTGGCCACTTCGGCGTCCTCGGGCAGCGGGTTAATCGGCGTCATCTTGGTGCCCTCGGGCAGCACACCCTTGGAGACCATCCGGGGCAGCACCCACTCCCGGTAGGCCTCATAGCCGTCGTCGAACTTGCCCTTGTACTTGTCGATGTACTCCTGCAGTGCGTGGTGCGGAGCATGGTTGGCCCCCGGGCAGAACCACAGGTACCACGGCTTGGACGGGTTCGACGAATTCTGGTCGCGCAGCATCCGGATTGACTGGTCGGCAAGGTCTTTGGAGACGTGGTAACCCTCATCGGGTAGATAGGGCTGCTCGATGAACCGGTTGTCCTCCACCAGGTCGGGGAACCACTGGTTGGTCTCCCCACCCAGGAACCCGTAGAACCGATCGAAACCCTTCTGCAGCGGCCACTCCGACTTGCTACCCCCGCTGGAGACGTCCTCCTCGGGGACGTTGTGCTGCTTGCCGATCCAGAACGTGCTGTAGCCGTTGTCCTGCAACACCTGACCGATGGTGGCGCACTGCGCGGGCAGTCGGGCCGCCGCGCCCGGAAAACCGTTGGAGCCCTCGGTGATAGCCGCGAATCGGTTAACGTGGTGATTGCGCCCGGTGAGCATGCAGGAACGCGTCGGTGAGCACAGCGCGGTGGTGTGCCACTGCGAGTACGTCACCCCGTTGTCGGCCAGTTTTTGCATGACCGGCATCTCAATCCGCCCGCCATACGGCGACCACGCCGCCTGCCCGGTGTCGTCGTAAAGCACGACCAGGACGTTCGGCGCGCCCTCCGGTGCCCGTTTCAGCTCGAACGGTGTCCAGTCCGGCGTGGAATCGCGGACGTCGAGTTCGATCTTGCCGTCGAAGCCCTCATTGATCCCGGTCCCGAAGCCTGGGGGGCCGTCACCTCCGGCCGTCCCGGTGCCTTCCTTGGATCCGCAACTGACAGCGAATGCCGACGCCGCCGCGGCCCCAACTCCGGCGGCCGCTATTCCGCCGAGAACCTTGCGCCTTGACATCTTGCCGCCGGTGCCCTGTACGTGATCGGTGGCCGGGTCAGTGTGGTCGCGGTCGTCCATGGTGGTTCCACCTCATCGTGAGTCGGCTGAATTTCCGTCGAAATCTAACAGATAAACCAGCACCTCCCTAGCGTGTCGCGTTCTTCGCCAGAGTGTCGGGGGTTCAGACAACACCGTGCATGGCGATCACCTGGATCGTCCGCGACGCATTGCTACATCCGCACCGCTAGAGGTACTGGTCGAGAATGTTGTAGCGCTGGCTGAGGTAATACGCCAGCGTCAACCCCAGGATCACGAGGTAGGCCACCAGCGAGATGATGCCCACCCGCCGGTCCAGTGCCCCCGAGAGCGCCTCCGCCATCTCCTGGCGGTTGCGGCGACTGGCGAGCACCGTGTAAACCATGGCCCCCAGGATGTAGACCATCGAGACGATGTACACCAGATCCAGCATCGTCAGGTACTGCACGGAGGGAAGACTGGCGTCGGTGGTCCACTGCAGCGCCACGATCGTCAGCATCGCGGTGACCCCGATTCCCGTGCGGGCTTCCTCCAGGCGGGCCGGCAGCAGGTAGATCAGCGAGGTGATGAGGATGACGATGAAGATCGGCAGCACCAACTACACCAGGTAGGGCAGCACGTCCCGGGTCACCGGTAGGGCGATGATGATTCGTGAATACGGAATGTCCGCCCGGGTGGAGATGTCACCGAAGTTCGTCGGGTACGTGTGTGGCACCACGATCAGGATCGGGTTGCCCACCTCGTAACCCGGGATCGTCATCGAATCTCCCCGGTTCTTGGTGACCGGCGGTGAGTCCGGGACGAACTCCAACTGCGTGACGTTGCTGCGCTGATCTTCGAAAACCATCTCCAGGACCTGGGTGTCGAACGGGTACTTCGCCAGATTCATTTTTCTGCTGAAGACGCCCTGGAAGCGCAGTGCCTGGTACTTGGTCCCGTCCGGCATGTCCAGTGGTTCGTCATAGATCGGTTTGCCGACCACACCGCCCGTCGAGGAGGAGGTGGTGTTCTGGGTGCCCTCGGAATTCATCGATTCCAACGTCAGCGAGGGGTCGATCTCCGGATTGGACCACCGCATCCACAGATAGAAGTCGACGGTGAAGTTCTCCGACACCAGGTCGATGTCCTGCAGATCGTTGATGAACGCGCCGACGGTCACCTTGTCGGGGCCGGGACCAGGCACGGGGCTGGGATCAGGGGCGGCGCCGACAGAGGCAGTCAGCCCGAGCGGGATGGCCAACGCCGCGACGAACACGAGCAACACCCGGATCGCGACGACGGGAAAATGGCGCAGGCGGCGCGCCACCTCCCACTGCTTCACGGGTTCCCTCCGAGGCCGACCAGTGCGCCGATGCTAGTCCAGGCAGCGTTTAACCTGGTTGTACGACGCGGCGCCCGGGCATTTGCCATGCTGGTGCCATGGCTCTGCTCCCCCGCCGGATCGCGTCGGATTTGAACGCGAAACTGCGCAGTCCCGAGACCGCCGCGGTGGTGGCGGGGATCGAGAGCACCCTGACCAAGCGCCGCCGCGAGTCGAAAATGAAGTCCGGCGCCTTTCGGGGCATGCATGTGGTGGTCTATCGGGGGTTCGTGGCCGACGGCGTCGCCAAGGTCCGGGTACGGGTCATGGAGGCGCCGGAACTGCCCGGGGACAGCCGCATCCCGTACTGGGACATCGCCCAGGCAAACCTGCGCCGCCACGCCGCACTGGCGCTGGTCGGCGTGGAGGTGGAGTTGCGCATCGGTCGTCACAGCACCCGGGAGGTCACCGACGACCACGGTTTCGCCAGCTTCGCATTGCCGGTGCCCAACCTGCGCGTCGGCTGGCATGAGGCGCACGCCGAGACGACCACCATCGAGGGCGGCGAGTCGGCGTCGGGCACCGGGCGGGTCATCAAGCCTGCATTGAAGGCGCCATTCCTGGTCATCTCCGATATCGATGACACGATCCTGGTCACCGGATTGACCGAGGGCGTCGCCATGGTGACCCGGACGGTGTTGCGGGAGGCCGACAAACGTCGGGCGATACCGGGGATGTCCTCGCTCTACCGCGGTCTGGCCCGCGGGGTCGCCAACCGCGCCGGCAACCGTAGGCCGGAACCGGCCTTCTTCTACGTATCGACCGGAAGCTGGTCGTTCTATCCCCTGCTGGCGCAGTTCATGCAGTTACGCGCCTTCCCGCAAGGCCCGATGTTCCTCACCGACTGGGGTCCGACCGAGCGCTACCTGCGCCGAAGCGGGGCCGAGCACAAACGCACCGCGATTCGCCGGCTGCTGGAGGCTTATCCGACGATGCCGTTCGTGCTCATCGGTGACAGCGGCCAGCGTGACGCCCTGACGTATGAGGAGATGGCCCGCACCTTCCCCGGCCGGGTCAAGCTGATTCTTATCCGCCAAGTCGGCGACGACGACGAGGACCGCAATGCCGCGGTGCGCCGACGGGCGGCCGAACTGCGCGCCGAGGGCATTGAGTTGCATCTGGTCACCGACGCGGTGCGGGCCGCGGAACTGTGTCAGGAGTTCAGTCTCTGCGACGCGGAGACGCTGGCCGACGTCGCGGGCGAACTAGATCCGCAGTAGCCGATCATATACCCTGGCGGGTATGCGGGAAACGTTCAACGGCGTTCTGGCAGTCGCGGCGGCAGTCATCCTGACGGGTGGCCTGTCCGGTTGCTCGACCGACTCGTCGGTGTTGGCGGCCAACGCCGACCCGGCCGCGGTCGCCGGATCAACCACCCCGATCCGGATGAATGCGATCGACTTCGAAACGGTGCTGGCCACGCCGGGAGTCCAGATCATTGACGTCCGCACGCCCGAAGAATTCGCCGGAGGGCATATCCGAGGCGCGCGGAACATTCCGGTGCAGGACCCCGACTTCACCGAGCAGATCTCCGGACTCGACCCGGCGGGCAGTTACGCCGTCTACTGCCGAAGCGGCAACCGCTCGCAACCGGCCGTGGCAGCTATGCAACGGGTCGGCATCTCCACGATCTACGAATTGGCCACCGGCACGACCGGATGGGTGGCCGCCGGAAAACCCCTGATGTGACCGAAACCTGATGTGACGCAACCGGATCCGTAGTAGCCGCGCCGTCAAACCGGTTGCGTCACAAAGTCGATCAGTTCCTCGACCCGGCCGATGAGTTCGGGTTCCAGGTCGGTCCAGTCCCGGACTGAGTCCCGGATTCGCTGCCACGCTCGGGCGATGTCGGCCTGATCGCGGTGCGGCCAACCCAACGCCGCACAGGTGCCGTGCTTCCACTCGATGGTGCGCGGCACCGTCGGCCACTCCGACAGACCCACCCGGGCCGGTTTCACCGCCTGCCAGATGTCGACATAGGGGTGTCCGACCACTAACGTGTGCTCACCGCCGGGCCCGCGGCGCACCGCCTCGGCGATGCGCGACTCCTTCGAACCGGGCACCAGGTGATCAACCAGCACACCCAGCCGCCGGGTTGGCCCAGGGCCGAATTCGTCGACGATGCGCCCAAGATCGTCGACGCCGCCGAGGTATTCGACGACGACACCCTCGACCCGTAAGTCATCGCCCCACACCGATTCGACCAGTTCGGCGTCGTGGCGGCCTTCGACGTAGATCCGGCCCGCCGCGGCCACTCGCGCCCGGGCGCCGGGAGCCTTCACCGAACCGGATGCGGTGCGCGTCGCCGCCGCGGGGACCGGGCGGCGGGGCGCCGTCAAAATCACCGGCCGACCCTCGACCAGGAAGCCGGGCCCGAGAGGAAAAACCCGGACGCGCCCGCGGCGATCCTCCAGTTCGACCCGCCCACCCTCGACTCGCACCACCGCACCGACGAATCCCGACTGCGGATCCTCGGCGATGATGCCGACCTCCGCGCAACACTCGACCGAACGGACCCGGCGGGACTCATGCGGGTCGTCGCCGAGCACGTCGGCGCCGTAGCGATCGGCCACCCGGTGATCCTAAGTGCCGGCCACCGACACGCGGGCGTCGCTATTCGAGTTCCTGCAGGCTTTCCTCGAGGTAATCCAGCAGTCGCTGCAGTTTCGGAATGCTGCGCCGGCAACCGACCAGACCGAACTCGAGATGGTCGGCATAGCTGACACAGGAGATGTTGAGCGCCTGATCCTCGGTGGGGATCGACAGCGGGTAGATGGCCTCCAGTTCGGCGCCGTTCCAGTACAGCCGTTCCCGCGGCCCCGGCACGTTGGAGATCAGCACGTTGTACGGCGGCGGCAGCGAGGCGGACCCCGGGATGCGGGTCAGCGCCGACGGCCCGACCGCCGTCAGAATCCCCAGCGCGGAGAGTTCGACGGCGGACCGGTCGGCCATCACTGCTTTGGTGGCCCGCATCGATGACGTGATCGCCTCCAACCGGTCGTCCGGATCTTCGAGGTCGGTGCCGAGATTGCACAGCACGAAGGTGATCGCGTTACCGCCGTCACCGGCCGTCCGGATCGACACCGGTACCGAGGCGATCAGTGGCTCATCGGGCAGGGCATCGTTGGCGATCAGGTAGCGGCGCAATGCTCCCGAACTCATCGCCAGCACCATGTCGTTGAGCGTGACGCCGCGGGCCTTGCCGGCTTTGAGGATTCGGGCGATGTCCCAGGATTGCGCCGCGACCCGCCGCGATCCACTGATCGGTTGGTTGAGCATTGTCCGCGGCGCGGCGTAGGGCAGCACCATCGTCTGTTCCAGCAATGCACCGGCGCCGTACTTGGCGAGCATCGGACCGATCCCGGCCATGCTCCCCAGCGTCCGTGCCGTGCCGGTGAGGGTTCGGGCCGCGCCGCGGAACACGTCGAGTGGGTTGGTGATACTCCGCGTGCCCTCCGAGGACACCTCCCCGCGGGGAACCCACATCGGGGGCATATCCCGGGTCCCCGGATCGGGACTGAGCGACTCGATGACCTTCCGGGCCAAAGCCACACCATCGGCAAGGGCGTGGTGGGTTTTGGAGTAGGTGGCGAAGCGGCCGTCGGCGAGGCCCTCGATTAGGTGGTACTCCCACAGCGGCCGATGCCGGTCCAGCAGGCTGCCGTGCAGTCGGGACACCAGTTCCAGCAGTTCCCTGACCCGGCCTGGCCGCGGCAGCGCGGAGCGACGCACGTGGTACTCGATGTCGATGTGCTTATCGGTCATCCACCACAGATTCCCGACTGAGCTGACCGGATCGCGCGGGCGGCGGGCGAACATCGGCGCGACCTCGTCGAAAGTCAGCAACTCCCGGTACAACTTGCCGACATAGTCCCGATTGGCACCGGGGGGTTTGTGGAACAGTTGCAGACCGGCGACATGCATCGGATGTTCGCGCGCTTCCTGGATCAGGAAGGCCGCGTCCATCGGGGCAATCATTCCCATGGCGCACCTTTCGCCGGCGGCATGCCCGCCGTTGGCCCATTAGAACCGATGGCATGCGCGCGTACCTGCGATTTGAGCAAATCCCGGCCAGGGGCGTGAACCCTTCGGCTAGCGCGCCGACGGCTGGTGCTGGGTGATGCAGTGGATACCGCCGCCGCGGGCGAACAGTGGGCGCGCGTCGACGGCGACCACCCGGCGACCCGGGTACTGCTCGCTGAGAATCGCAACGGCGTCGGCGTCCCGCACATCACCGAAACCGCACGCGATGACGCCGCCGTTGACCAGAAGATGGTTGATGTAGCTGTAGTCGACGTAGCCCTCGGCGTCGGTCAGCGTCGCCGGCGCGGGCATCTCGGTGATCTCCCACGGTCGGCCGGCGGCGTCGTGGCTGGCCTCAAGTGCGGTCCGGATCGCCCGGCACACCGCGTAGTCGGGGTGGGACTGATCGCGCTGGGTGTGCAGCAGGAGTCGGCCGGGTGAGGTGATCGCCGCGACGATGTCGACATGGCCGCGGGTGCCGAAGCGTTCGGAGTCACGGGTCAGGCCCTGCGGCAGCCAGACGGCGTGCGTGGCGCCGATGGTGCGCGCCAACTCCGCCTCCACCTCCGCCCGGGTAATGCCCGGATTGCGGCCGGGGTCGAGTTGCACGGTGTCGGTGACCAGCACAGTGCCCTCGCCGTCGACATGGATGCCGCCGCCCTCGTTGACCAGATCGGAGGAGATGATCGGCACCCCGGCTGCCTCGGCGACGACCCGGGCGATGCCCGCATCGAGGTCCCACTTCGCCCAGTCCTGGGCGCCCCATCCGTTGAACACCCAGTCCACCGCGGCCACCGACCCGTCGTCGGCGTGCACGAACGTCGGCCCGATGTCACGCATCCAGGCATCGTTGAGCGGTGCCTCGATGATGTCGATGCTGTTCGACAGGTACCGGTCGGCGACGGCGCGCTCCGGCGGATGCACCACGACGGTGACGGGTTCGAACTCCGACACCGCATGCGCCACCGCCGCCCAGGTGGATCGGGCCTCATGCCGAGACTCCTCGTCGTCGCCCAGCGAGTAGCCCGTGCAGGGGAATGCCATCCACACCCGGTCCTGCGGCGCCCATTCGGCCGGCATCCGGTAGCCGACGGTGGAAGCATTCATCGGTGTTCGCCTCTCCTAGTGCCTGTGCTCGTCTTTCATAGGGGTGGTGTACGCGGCGGCGGGGTGCGCCGCTCACCGGTCGCCTCGAATGCCGCCGCGAAGGCAAGCAGGGCGGAGTCGTCGTAGGCGCGCCCGGCGAAGGTGAGCCCGACCGGCATGCCGATGTCGGCCATCGTGCCCATCGGCACCGTCACCGTCGGGACGCCCAGATGGCGCGGCACGAGGTTCCCGTTGGCCACCCACACGCCGTTGCGCCAACCCAGGTCCGCCGAGGCGGGGTTAACGTCCATATCGGCGGGGCCGACGTCGGCGACGGTCGGGAAGATCACCGCGTCCAGGCCGCGTCGGCCCATCCACTCCTCCAGGTCGACCCGGCGGGTGCGCTCCAGTCCACGAAGGCCCTCCTCCAGATGCGGGATGTCCAGGAAAGACTCGATGGGGTTGTCCCGGATGAAGTCCGGGTAGGCGTTGATCTCTTCGCTGCCCTCGCCGAACCCCTCCACCCGGTCCGGCAGTGCGCCGGGATCGTTGACCCAGATCAGAGCGCCGTCGACCGCGGCGAGGTTGGGTAGGTTCGGGTCGGCGTTGGCGCGCAGGAAGTCGTCCCAGGCCCACGCGGACAAATCGAGGATCTCGCGGTCCAGGAACTCGGGACTCACCAGGCCGCGGGTTTTGATCGACGGCACGCCGTCGCGGTCCTTCTCGTAGTTGGAGACCACCGGGAAATCCACCAGGACGACCTCGGCGCCGGCGGCGGTCAGCTCAGCCCCCGCGGCCCCGAACAGGTCGATGATGGACTGCCGGGTCTCGATGCGTCGACCGGTCGGCCCGCCGATGCCCAGGTCCTGTCCGACGCCGGCGCCCGCGTCGGCGTTGACGTACATCCGCGGCACGCCGAATCGCTTGCCGGCCAGAGCAGCACGGGCCGCATCGCGGTTGCCGGGTAGCAACGTTGAATACGACCGGGGCCGTTTGGTCGACGGGCGCGGGATCTTGACCCACGGTTGCCGCCGCCACAGATCGCCGCGGGTGTCCGCGTCGTCGGCGACCAGAACGTCGAGTACCTCGAACATGTCGGCCATGGTGCGGGTGTGCGGAACCACCACGTCCATGGTGGGCACCAGCGGCCAGTTCCCCCGCACCGAGATCATCCCGCGCGACGGGGTGTAGGCGCACAGGGCGTTGTTGGTGGCTGGGGCCCGGCCACTGGACCAGGTCTCCTCCCCCAGGCCGAACGCGGCAAAGCTCGCCGCCGTGGCGGTACCGGAGCCATTGGATGATCCTGATCCGAAGGCTGACGTCAAATAGTCTGCACGGTAGGGACTTTCGGCTCGCCCGTACAGACCGCGCTGCATTCCGCCGTTGGCCATCGGGGGCATGTTCGTCAGCCCGATCAGAATCGCGCCGCCGCCGCGGAGACGCTCGATCGCGAAGGCATCGGTGGTCGCGATGAGATGTTCGAACGCATGCGAGCCCGCCGCCGCGGTCAGACCGTTGGCCAAATAGCTGTCCTTGGCGGTGTAGGGGATGCCGTCCAGCGGGCCGAGGAGTTCTCCGCGGCTGCGCCGCTGGTCTGAGGCTGCTGCTTCGGCCAGAGCAGCGCCATTGGGCACGACGACAGAGTTTAGGGTCGGCCCGGTGCGGTCGTAGGCCTGGATGCGGCGCAGGTAGGACTCGACCAACTGCACGCTGCTTACGCGAGAACCCTCGAGAGCCTCGCGGAGCCCCGCGATACTGACCTCGGTGACCTCGAACGGATCCACGCCGGGACGCCTTCCTAGGCCTCGAGGCAGTCGTGCACTCGGGCCAGTGCCTCGTCGAAGATCTCCACCTTCGCGACACTGCGTTCGTTGGCCGGCTGGGCCGCGCCCCGGGAGCCCTCGGCCTGGACCCGGGCCGCCCCCTGGCGTCGCAACAGACTGAAATGCTTGTCGCGGGCCTTCCTGAGCCGGCTCTGCAGGTCGTGCAGCGACTCCGAATCCAGTCGTGCCAGTGCGTGCGGCTCGGTCTCGTCGATCAGCGAGTTCTCCTGCTCGGTCAGGTTCACGCGGTGGGTGCTCACCGTAGATTCATAGCCTGTGCAACCGGCACCTGTGCGCGGAATCGGCGCATGTCCCGATAGTGTTTCCCGCCATGAGCAAACCCACCCTCGTCGCTGCCGGTCTGGCGGTCCTGGCTGCCGCCGGAGTGGCGGCGTGCGCCGGCTCCGGCCCCGAACCCGCCGCGGGCGGCAGCGACACCACGGTCACCAAGGTCGGGGGCATGACCGAGTGCACCGTGGCCGCCCTTGCCCAGCCCGCGACCGCGGCCGCCCAGGCGCTGGGACCCGACAACGTCTACACCGTCGACGACCTGTCCTGCGCCGACGGCTGGGCGGTGACCGCCGGAGTCCTGGCCGACAAGGACAACCCGGACATGGGCGCCCCGACGTCCTTCGTGTTCGAACAGCAGGGCCAGTTCTGGGTGCTGCAGGACAAGGCGGAGGTGTGCGGCACCGACCCGATCACCACCACCGCCCCCGCCGACGCGCTGATCCCCGCCGCGCTGTTCCTGCCCGGGTGCGCCGCGGGCTAAGGCCCGATCCCGTCCCGGCCATCCGGGGCTGACACGTTAGGGTTCAACAGAGTGTTGGCCATGCAGCCGACAACGACGGCAGGAGAATTGCCATGACTTCGTCCCTGATTGATGCGCTCGGCTCGCAGAAGGGTGGCCTGGCTCTGCTGAAGTTGCTGGCCGACAATAGCTTCGATTCGATCCTCGTCACGGATGCGTCCGCCCAGGGCCGGATCATCTACGCGAATAAAGCCTTCAAGAAACTCACCGGCCACGACCCGGCCGCCGTGATCGGCAAGGACCCGCGGCTGCTGCAGGGCCCCGGCACCGACCGGAAGGTGATCGAGCGGATCAGCGCGACGATCAAGGCTGGCGGACGGTTCGAAGGTCGCGCTGTCAACTACCGCAAAGACGGAACGCCGTTCATCATGAACTGGCGGATGTTCCCGCTCAAGGATGCGGGCAAGATCATCGCCTGGGTGGCCATCCAGCGCGAAGCGCTCGCGGCGACCTAGCGGCGGGCCGGGTCGCTGCTAAAGTTCGCCCGATGCAGAAGCCGACCCTGACCGACTGGCGGTCGCTGTACCTCTATGCGGTGTGCTTTGTGTGCGTCGCAGTGGGCATCATCACCACGCTGGCACTGGTCGACAACATCATGAGCCTGGTGTACCCGAGTCCCGCATTTATCGATCCCTATGCCACCCAGCCGGTCGAGGTCGATAGAGAGTTGCTCGAGGAGCAGAACCGGCTCAGCGAGCGCCGGTCCGGCGTCGTCGGCCTGGTCGGCAACCTGGTCGCCTACGCGCTGGTGATTCCGCTTTTCCTGGTGCACTGGCGATTGGCCAACAAACCGGCACCGTCGGAAGGATAAGAACCGTGAGAATCAGCTACCGGGTAATCGCCGCCGTACTGGCGGTGTTGATGTCGGTGATGCTGGCGCCGGCGGCGAACGCCTGCAGCCGGGTGACCTGGCTCGGGCCGGACGGCGCGGTCATCACCGGGCGGTCGATGGACTGGCCGTATTCGTTTCACTCCCACCTCTACGCCTACCCGCGCGGTCTGGAACAGAACGGCGCCGGCGGGATCAATTCTCTGACGTGGACAACCAAGTTCGGCGCGATCGTCGTCGCGGGAACCACCGATCCCGAGGGCCCGATCGACGGGATTTTCGACGGGATGAACGAAGCCGGCCTGGTGGCCAACCTGCTCTATCTCGGCGAGTCCGACTTCGGGCCCGCACCCGCCGATGATCGGCCCCGCCTGTCGTTCGCTGCCTGGGTGCAGTACGTGCTGACGTCCTTCAAGACCGTCGACGAGGTCGTCGAAGCGTTCACCGACCCGGCAATCTACGTCGTGCCGATTAACTTCGGACCGGGCGGTGCGGCGAAGCCGACGGTGCACCTGTCGGTGACCGACGCATCCGGTGACTCGGCGATCATCGAGTACCTCGACGGCAAGCCGGTCATCCACCATGGCCGTCAATACCAGGTGATGACAAACAGCCCGACCTATGACGAGCAACTGAAACTCAATGCCAAGTGGGACAACGTCGATAAGAACACCGACCTGCCCGGTTCGATCCAATCCGCCGACCGGTTTGTGCGCGCCTCGTACTACCTCAACAACCTGCCGCAGACCACCGATCAGCGCCAGGCGGTGGCGGGGGTGTTCAGCGTCATGCGCAACGTATCGGTGCCGTGGGGCGTCGGCGACCCGGAGCACCCGAACCTTTCGCCCACCTACTGGCGTTCGGTGGCCGACTCCACCACGAAGATCTACTACTTCGAGTCCGCGCTGAGCCCGAACATCGTCTGGGTCAACCTCAACAACATCAACTTCGCCCCCGGTTCCGGCGTCCGTGCCGTGGCCGTCGAAGAGAACTACTCGATAATCGGCAACATCGACACAGAACTGAAACCCGCGGCGCCGGTCCGGTTCCTCGCACCCCCGCCGAACCCACCCGCGCCCGCCGCCCCCGGACCGGGAACTTCAGAATCGGACGCCACCGGAACGACCGAGCAGTCGAAAAAGGGCTTCGGTTGGTGGTGGATCCCCGTCGGGCTCGCCGTTGTCGCCGTGGTCGGCGCACTGGTCCGGCCGCTGAGCCGTCGGCCGGTTGAGGCGGCCACCCTCGCCGCGACACGGGCACCGATAGCCCAGGTGCCGCCGGCAACACCGGTCGCCCCCGAGCCGACGATCAGTGACCGACAGACCAGCGCTGCGGATGCCTCGTCGATCCAGGTGACTTACGAGAACAACGCCCTCGGCGAGGGTGAGCAGGACGGCACCGACAAGAGCGACTCGGTCCCGGACTGAGCGCTGCCCGGCTCTCCCATTGTTGCTGTGGTCGTAGCTGTAGCGTTCGGCCTATGAAATACGGAATCTTCGGCGGCGCGGTCAACGCAGGAACCATCGACGACATGGTCGCCGAAGCCGCAGCGACCGAGAGCGATGGTTTCGCCGCCTACTGGGCACCGCACATCTTCGGCCACGACGCGCTGACCGCGCTGGCGGTCGTCGGGTCGAAGGTGCCGCGCATCGAACTGGGCACCTCGGTGGTGCCGACGTTCCCGCGTCATCCGCACGCAATCGCCCAGCAGGCCCACACGGTGGCGGCCGCATCGGGAAACCGCTTCACCCTCGGTATCGGACTCAGCCACAAGATCGTCATCGAGAACATGTTGGGCCTGAGCTACGACAAGCCCGTCCGTCATCTGCGCGAGTACCTGAGCGTGCTGATGCCGTTGTCCCGCAACGAACTCGCCAACTTCGACGGCGAGATGTACCACGTGCACGCCGGCATCAACGCCAAGGGTTCGGCTGGTTTCAGTGTGGTGGTGGCCGCCCTGGGTGAACAGATGTTGCGGGTCACCGCCGCTATGGCCGACGGCACCCTGACCTGGTGCACCGGCCCGGTGACGCTGGCGGCACACACCATCCCGACCATCACCAGGGCGGCCGAGGAGTTCGGCCGTCCGGCACCGCGGGTCATCGCTGCACTCCCGGTCTGCGTCACCGCCGACCGGGACGCCGCCGCCGCCCGCGCCGCCGAGACGTTCGCCGCCTACGGCGGGCTTCCCAGCTACCGCGCGATGCTCGACCGCGAGGGCGTGGCTGGCCCGGCCGATATCGCCATCATCGGCACCACCGCTGAGGTCCAGGATCGCATCGGGGCGCTGGCCGGGATCGGCGTGACCGATTTCGCCGCGGTGGAATTCGGCGAGACGCCCGAGGAGGTGGCCGACACCCGATCGGCATTGAAGGGCCTGTTGAGCTAGGTGCGCTTGACGCAGCGAAAACCGATGTGGCTCATGCCGGTATCGACCATCTGCGGTCGGCGCGCGGCGGGACGGTAACGCAGGCAGTAGTTGTCGGCGCACAGAAACGACCCCCCCTTGATCACTTTGCGCGCAACCGGGAACTGCGGTTGCGCGGAGTCGTAACTGTCGGCCTCGCAACACGGATCGCCGGTGCGGTCGTCGCCGTAGAAGTCACAGGTCCACTCCCAAACATTTCCGGCCATATCGAACAGGCCGTAGGCGTTGGGCGGGTAGCCCCCCACCGGGCTGGTGCGGCCGTAGCCCGGATCCGGCCGCCAGGGGAATTCGCCGTGCCAGTAGTTGGCCAGCCGTTGGCCGGGCTGTTCGGGTTCATCACCCCAGGTATAGGTCGCGCGGTCACGTCCACCGCGGGCGGCGGTCTCCCATTCGGCTTCGGTGGGCAGCGCGAGTTCCGCCCAGAGGGCGTAGGCCTCGGCGTCCTCGTAGGCGACGTGGACCACCGGGTGCTCGGCGCGCGCGGCGATCGACGAGTTGGCCCCGATCGGATGACGCCACGATGCACCGGGAGTCCAGGTCCACCACTGGCTCAGATGCCGTAGGTCGACCGGGCCGGCGGTACGGCGAAAGACCATCGAGCCGGGCTGGAGGTTCTCCGCAGGCGCCCCCGGGTAATCGGCCGGATCCAGTGGGCGTTCAGCGACGGTGAGATAGCCCGTGGCGTCGACGAATTGGGTGAAGTCAGCATTGGTCACCGGATGGGTCTGAATCCAGAATCCGTCAACGGCCACCGGCCGCGCGGGTGCCTCCTCTCGATATTGGCTATCCGATCCCAGTACGGCGGTCTGACCCGGGATCCAGACCAGTTCACCTGTCACTTATGCTCCAGGCGCCGGGAAGACGCTCACCCACTCATCACGCATGCTCGCCACCACCCAGCCGGACTCGGCGGCCAGGTCCAGGGCCCGCTCAGCGCCCTCGGTGTAGGCGAATTCACGCTCGGTGTCGTTGTGGAGCACCAGCATGCTCATCGAGACACCCGGCGATGCGGCGATGAACTGGAGCATCTCGATATCGCCGTTGGAGTTGCCCGCCGCGAAGATGGGACGCCGCCCCGTTCGTCCCCAGATCCGCACCGCCTTGACCGGGCCGTCATTGACAAACTCTGGCCTCGATGTCGTCACCAGCTGACCCTCGGTGAAGTCCAGTCCGACCGAACTGCCGATCACGCGTTCCGGCGGTATGCCGTACATCTGCGCCGTCACCGGCCGCATGAAATCCCGTCCACCGCCCGAGGCGATGTAATTGGTGAATCCGTGTGCTTCCAGGTAGCGCAGCAACTCCACCATGGGTGTGTACCCGCACGAGGTGTAGGCGCGGTCCAGGGTCGGATGGGTGGCGTCGGCGAAGAATGCCTGCACCTGCTCGGCGTGCTGCTCGACCGTCAGACCCTGATACGCCGAGTAGATACCCTCGGCGAGTATCTCAAGCCGGGAGTCGTCGCCGTCGTAGTGCTGGGTGACGGCGTCGGCGAACCAGGCCAGATCCCCGGATGCCGCCGCGATATACGGCTGCCTGCGCCCCAGCGAGGCGTCGGCGGCGGATTGTTCCGCCAGTCGGCGAACCAGAAAGTCCAACTGGACCAGTGCAGGTTTCTCCACCCACAGCGTGCCGTCATTATCGAAGACCGCGATGCGCGCCTCGGGAGCGACGTAATCCGGGCCCTTGGTGGTGATCCGGCCCACGAAGTCGACGATCGCCGATTTCGTGGGCCCGTCACGCCAGGAAACCAAGCCCGCCAAGCTCAGTTGCCCGCCGATCCCAGGGCGCTCTTCATCTTCTCCACTGCGGCGGAGATGGTGAACGACGCCGGCTCAGCTCGCGGCGGGAACTCCTTGAACGTATCCAGGAACCGCAACACGAGCGCATTGGCGTACAGGCAGAGGAAGATCCGGTCCATGACCCAGTCCCAGTAGGTGTTGGACGTGACGTCCGCTCGCTCGAACGGATCGGTGCGCAGGTTGAACAGCTTCGGCGCCCGCAGTTCGGTGAACGGCTCGAACCAGATCTGCAGGGTGCCCTGGCACCGCTGCTCCAGGAATACGACCTTCCAGTTCTCGTAACGGATCCCGAGCACGTCGCAATCGTCGGAGAAATAGATCAATCCCCGGCGCGGGCTCTCGTCGACCTGACCGGTCAAGTACGGCAACAGGTTATAGCCGTCAATGTGCACGTGGTAGGTCTTGTCGCCGATCGTGTGGCCCTGCTTGAGCTTGTCGACAATCGTCGGCTCGCCGGCGGCGGCCAGGATTGTCGGCAGCCAATCCTGATGCTGCACAATCTCGTTGGAGACAACACCGGCCGGAATTCTGCCGGGCCACCGAATCATCTCCGGCACCCGGAACGCGCCCTCCCAGCCAGTGTTCTTCTCGCTACGGAACGGGGTGGTGGCACCGTCCGGCCAACTGTTGGCGTGCGGGCCGTTGTCGGTGGAGTACATGACGATGGTGTCCTCGGCGATACCGAGCTCATCGAGGCAGTCCAGGAGCTGACCGACGTGGCCGTCGTGGTCGATCATCGTGTCGTGGTACTCGGATTGCCAGCGGCCAGATTGCCCGACGCTCTCAGCCTTGGTGTGGGTGCGGAAGTGCATGTGCGTCATGTTCATCCACACGAAGAACGGAGTGTCCGAGTCGGCTTGGCGCTTGATGAAATCGATGCAGGCGCCGGTGGTCTCGTCGTCGATGGTCTCCATCCGCTTTGCGGTCAGCGGCCCGGTGTCCTCGATACGCTGCTTGCCCGTCGGGCCGAATCGCTCGTCGACCTCGTCTGAGGATTCCTCGGTGGCCCAGGAGTGGATGACGCCTCGGGGCATCAGCATCCGGCGCAGCAGCGGCGCTTCTTCCTCGGTTGGGTAGTCCGGGTTCTCCGGCTCCTCCTCGGCGTTGAGGTGATAGAGGTTGCCAAAGAACTCATCGAAGCCGTGCGCGGTCGGTAGGTGCTTGTTCAGGTCACCGAGATGGTTCTTACCGAACTGTCCGGTGGCGTACCCCAGCGGCTTGAGCAGTTCGGCGATCGTCGGGTCCTCCGCCGACAGGCCCATGTCAACCCCGGGCATGCCGACCTTGCTCAGCCCGGTGCGGTAGACGCTCTGCCCTGTGATGAATGCCGACCGGCCCGCCGTGCAACTCTGCTCGCCGTAGGAGTCAGTGAATCGCATGCCCTCTGCTGAGACGCGATCGATATTAGGCGTGCGATAGCCCATCAGTCCGTCGCTGTAGCAGCTCAGATTGGTGATGCCGATGTCGTCACCCCAGATGACCAGGATGTTCGGTTTACCTATGGGCATGGCGCCCTCTCTTTCTCGTGAGACGACCATTTAGTTTTGGACACTAGTCTCCTAGGTAAAGCTCGTCTGCCTGACACGGAAACCATCACCCATGGTCAGCCTGCGAGGGAACGGTGGGGGCGAGACATGTCGCGAATGTGTGCGGTTCTGATCGCGATGTCCGTTCTCGCAGGGTGCAGCAGTCCCGAGACCGAACCCGTTTACGAACAGATGGTGGCGACCTACGAGGACGCAACAACGCCGGCGGCGAGCCAGGGCCGCTCCCTGATGCAGAACGCGCGCGTGTTGGAGGACATGGCCGATTACCTCAACGAGTATCTGAAACTGCCCTATCCGATCGAATTGGTAGGGGCACAGTGCGACGAACCCAACGCATTCTGGAGCGCGGCGGACAACAGGATCACCATCTGCTACGAATTCGCCGACCTCTTCCTGACCATATTCGAAACCAATCCCGACGAAAACGTCACCGACCCGGCCAAGGCCGCGGTCAACGCCACTCTCGCCGCGGCCTACCACGAACTCGGCCATGCGCTGATCTCCATCTACGATCTGCCGGCGACCGGACGTCTTGAGGACGCCGCCGACCAACTCTCCGCCTACATGTGGCTCGTGCCTGACGACAACATCAAGAACGACGCGCCCCAGGTGGTCGAGGATTTCGCCGAGATGCTCAAGCGCTTCTCGTATACCCGTGGGGATCTCGTCACTGAGGATTTCGCCGATGAGCACTCACTGGACCTGACCCGGATGTACAACCTCGCCAACTGGGTCTACGGCTCGGATCCGGTCGCCAACGCCGACGTCGTCGCCCGAGTCGGGCTTCCGCAGGCCCGTGCCGACCGCTGCCCCTTCGAGTTCCAGCAGATCGTCAAGGCCTGGCGTTCACTGCTGGCCCCCTACGTCAGGTAGCCGCGTCAGGTAGGCACGTCAGACGCGCCGACGAACCCTCGCCAGGTCGACATGTAGTCGAGGAACGCCGGCCCGAGTCCCTCCGCGGCAAGGGTCTCCCGGGCGACGGGAAGCTCACGCATCGCCGTGGTGGGGTTCGCCTGGATCAACAGCGGGAAATCGTGGTTGGTGATCGCCGCACGCCCGATCGCCACGATGTCGGCACCCCGATCCAGTGCGCGCTGCACGTCCGGCCCCGAGTAGAGGTGGCCGGCGGCAGCCAGGCGAACTGCTCCGCGGTCCAGGCCGGTGAACAACTCGAGTAGCGGCCGGGACGCGAACTCCTCCCCCGCTGCAGCCTTGAACACATCCCAAAGCGAGAGGTCGATCAGGTCGACCATCCCGGTCGCCACCAGTCGTTCGAACGCATCCATCACATCGGCCGTGGCGAGCCCGAATCGCTCGGGCGAGAGCCGCACCCCCACGTGGAAGTCCGGCCGGCATCGCCGACGGATACCCGAGATGATCTCCTCGACGATGCGGAATCGCGCCGCGCGACTCCCGCCGTAGTCGTCAGTTCGATCATTGAACTCGGCGCTGAGAAACTCACACAGCAGGTAGTCGTGCGCGCTGTGCAGTTCGACGCCGTCGAATCCCGCCACGTCGCACCTCACCGCGGCCGCGATGAACGACTCGATGACCTCGTGCACCTCGGCTGTCGTCAATCGGCGCGCCCCGGCTTTAGCGTCATCAGCGGGAGCGACGGGAGCCATACCGATCAGCTCGGCCGGTGCCCGACGTCCCGCGTGGTGCAACTGGACGATCGCCACACTGCCCTGTGCGCGAATCCCCGCCGCCAACCGAGTGAGTCCCGGGAGGTGGTCGTCGCTGAAGCAACCCAACTGGCCCGGGAAGCCCTGACCGCGAGGGTCGACGTGGCTCGCACACGTCATGGTCAAACCGAACCCCCCTTCGGCACGCATCGTCAACCACCGCTCCTCGTCATCAGAGAGCGTCCCGTCGGGGTTGCTCTGCAGATTGGTCAGCGGGGACACCATGAATCGGTTCTTCATGGCCGGCCCGTGGATGAAGGTGACAGCGTCGAACGGTGTTGACATGGGCGCTCCTTATCGAGTCTGGCTCGTAGTATCTTCCCGCCCATGTCAGGTGCTGCTTGTCGCGGGACGCATGACTCGCAGTGACCGATTCCGGCATCACGCCTCTGGTTTCCCCGCGCGTTCGCCGGGCCTTCGGATCTGCTCGCCGTAGGAGTCGGTGAATCGCATGCCCTCAGCTGAGACGCGATCGATATTGGGTGTGCGACAGCCCATCAGGCCGTCGCCGTAGCAGCTCAGATTGGTGATGCCGATGTCGTCACCCCAGATGACCAGGATGTTCGGTTTACCTGCGGGTATGGCACCCTCTCTTTCTCTGGACTCGACGCTGGTGTTTCGATCACTAGTGCACGACGTAAAGCTCGACTCCGTGGCACGATGACCATCATCGATGGGCGGTCCACCCGCATGACTGGGCCGGCTTCCTGCGCGATCGGCTGGACGCCGTCGGCCCCGACGCCCGCGCCCCTCTGGACGGCCTCACCCGCGGTGGTTACCGCCTGGTCTATGTCGACAGCCTGACCGCAGCCGAGAAATCGGTCCGGACCGGCTGGGCCAATGATTTCCGCTACTCCCTCGGCTTCACCCTCGGCGGCACCAACCGCATCGGCGGCATCCTCTGGGGCGGTCTGGCCTATCAGGCCGGACTGGGCACCGGCTGGGATCTTGTCGCCGTCGGCGACCGCGCGGCCTCGGCCGAAGTCCTGCGCGGGGCGATCACGGCGGCCAAGACGGGCACCGCCCCCATCACCCTGATCATCCGCAACGGCGACCGCTTCCGCACCGTCTCCTTCGACTACCGCGACGGCCTGCGCTACCCCCGCCTCGCCCGGATCGCGGGCACCCCCGACCGGCTCGGCGATATCCTGGCGCCACGGGGGCGGTGAGCCCAAAGAAAACGGGCCGGGGATCGCGCCCCGGCCCGTTCGTTTTCTGTGTCCCCGCCCCGTCGCCCGGAGCAAAATCGGACCTGACTGACGCAGTCTGCACGGTTCCTGAGCCGGGGCCGGGGCCAGATCGCAGCCCGGCCTCTCGACCGCAGTCGACCTGCCCGAATCCAGAGATCAAAGCCCAACGCAAGCTTGGCGGTTGATTATCCCGTCATGGCCGGATACGTTACTGAGGTCTATTGTGACAGCAAATAGTCAACGTAGCTGATACGTGACTATTCTTATGTAGGGCTGCCAAACTCCGTATGGATCTCTCGAATATAAACAAAATTAAAGCGGTATTTGACTCTATCTATATCGCTGACGATCCAAGGGCGTATTTTTCTGTACTTGGGTCTCTCGATTACACGGTACCGGATGTCGCCGAGCCGGTCATCCGTCAGATTCTGGCGGCAAAGGCTGTGGCCAGCGGCTGGAATCCGACCGTCCTCGACATCGGTTCGTCCTATGGGATCAATGCCGCGACCCACCGATTTCCGGTCAATTTCTCCAGCCTGCGCCAGCGCTACGCCCGCCGTGAAATGGTCGAGATCGAGGCTGAGGAGATGGCCCGGCTCGATCGCCATTTCTACGCCAGCTGGCCCGAGATCGGCATCGGCCGTTTCATCGGCCTGGACATCTCCGAGCCTGCCATCCGCTACGCCAACCGGGCCGGGCTCCATATCGACGGCGTTGTTGCCAATCTCGAGACGGATACGCTCTCGGCCCGGGACGCCACGGTCATCGCCCCCGTCGATGTGCTGCTGTCGACCGGCTCGATCGGCTATGTGACCGAGCGGACCTACGACACACTTCTGGACGCCGTCTCGAGCTCGTCCTGGGTCATCTCCTTCGTCCTGCGCATGTTCCCCTACGACGGCTTCATCGAGTCCTTCGCACGGCGCGGCCTGGTCACCGAACGCCTGCGCGGGGCCACGTTCGTCCAACGGCGGTTCCGCGACGAGGCCGAGTTCGAACAGACCCTCGCCTCGCTCGAGGCCCAGGGTATCGACCCGACAGGCATCGAATCCGAAGGCCTGTTCCAGGCCGAGCTGTTTCTGTCCCGGCCCGAGGCCGATGTCCGGGCCGCACCGCTCGACGACATCGTCTCGGTGACCAGCGGCGGCTTCAAATCCTTCGGCCCGCGCTATCTGCAGGTCGAGCACGAAGACGGTCAGAACGAGACGCTGGCGGTCTGAGCCCTGCCCCTGACAGGCAAACGGGCGGGGGATTGCTCCCCGGCCCGTCCATCTTCAGCCTGATCGCCCTCAAGCAGCGAGGCGGAGCCTGTCCTCCGGCCGATCGAAGATCGGACCGGGGGGCGCGCCTCGCGTTAGGGCAAATGAAGGCCGCTTCTTACTTGATCTGCACCTTGGCGCCGGCTTCCGTCAGCTTCGTGGCGACTTCGTCGGCAACCTGTTTGGAGACGTTCTCGACGACGTTCTGCGGAGCGCCTTCGACCAGGTCCTTGGCTTCCTTCAGGCCGAGGTCTGACCCGTCCCGGCGTTTCCGGAGACTCTCAATCTTGGGAGGATCTGAGTTATGGGACGTGTCAGCAAGTATCCGGAGGAGCTTCGGGAGCGGGCGGTGCGGATGGTCGCTGAGGTGCGCCCGCAGTATCCGTCGCAGTGGGCGTCGATCACCGCGGTCGCGGGGATGTTGGGGATCGGGACTCCGGAGACGTTGCGGACCTGGATCCGCCGGGCGGAGGTCGATACCGGCCAGCGTCCGGGTGTGAGCTCTCAGCTGGCGGAGGAGAACAAGGCGCTGCGTAAGCAGGTCGCTGAGTTGCGTCGGGCCAATGAGATCTTGAAGGCAGCGGCGATTTTCTTCGGGGCCGAGCTCGACCGGCCCGGGAGACGGTGATCCGTTTCATCACCGAACATAAGGACCAGCAGGTGTGTGGCCCCGATGGTGGGGCCGGACTGCGCCGGGTTGTCGAGCCCATGTGTGCCGTGCTGTCTGAGCACGGCGTGCCAATCAGCACGTCGACCTACTATGAGTGGATCGCCAAGACCCCGACCCTGCGCTAGGTTCGTGACGCGGAGTTGGTCGAGATCATCACCGCGGCCAGGGCCGACAAGAAGACCGGCAAGTTCGTCGCGACGCTGGGGTCGCGGAAGCTGTGGATCTGGCTGCGCAGCCACGGCCACGATGTCGCCCGCTGCACCGTGGAGCGAATCATGGGCGAAAACGGTTGGGAGGGTGCACGGTACGGCTCTAAGCATAAGACCACCGTGGCCGACGACTCTCATCGGAGATATCCGGATCTGGTCGACCGGCGCTTCTACGCGGCGGCGCCGAATCGGTTGTGGGTGGCCGACTTTACGTATGTGGCGACCTGGATGGGGTTTGTCTACGTGGCTTTCGTCATCGACGCCTACAGTCGTCGGATCGTCGGCTGGCGGGCCGCCAGGTCGATGACGACCGCTCTGGTCCTCGACGCCCTCGAGCATGCGTTCTTCACTCGAGCCCAGGAGGGCAACTCCGACCTGCGGGGGCTGATCGCACATAGCGATGCCGGAGCTCAGGTAGTATCCTCCCGCCATGTTAGGTGCTGCTCGTCACGGGACGCATGACTCGCAGTGACCGATTCCGGCATCACGCCTCCGGTTTCCCCGCGCGTTCGCTGGGCCTTCGGTTTGTTGGAGCGCCTCGCGCCGACCATCGGGTCACGGTGGGCCGTCGAGCTGTGGTGTACGCCGCCGGCCGTCGACATGAGTCTGCGGATGCCGCCCGGTGTCGCCGCGGGCGAGCCCGTCGAAGCATTCTGGGATGGGCATCGGATTGCGGGTGAGGCGTGGGGTGACGGGCCGCCGGTCTACCTGGTACATGGCTGGGGCGGATGCCGGGCACACCTGGCCGTCTTCGTCAAACCCCTTGTTGCCAAGGGTTATCGGGTCATCGCGTTCGACCTTCCGGGCCACAACGAGTCCGACTCCGGTGCACTGGCGGCGGGTCGGACCACGGTGATCGAGTGCGCCGAGGCCCTCAGGGCTGTCGTGCAGGAGCACGGGCCGGCGCGAGCGGTCGTGGCCCACTCATTGGGCGCAAAGGCGGCGGCGCTGGCCGCTGTGCGAGGAGCCTCGATCGACCGCATGGTGTTTTTGGCGCCGATGGGCGACTTCCCCCCGTACCTGGATCTGTTCGCCGATCGTCATGGGTTCGGACCGCGGATCCGCGCCGGTCTGCAACACCGTCTGGACCGCCGGCTCGGCACTGCGCTAATCACCACCGACATCGGCCGAATCGCCGAAAATCTGAAGGATCCGCTGCCGCTGCTGCTGATTCATGACCCCGACGACCCCGACAGTCCCCACGAGACAAGCGAGCAGATCGCCGAAGTCTGGCCGGGGGCGACGTTGTTCACCACGCGCGGACTCGGCCGCCTCGCCCACTACCGGATCTTGCGGCACCGCCCCGCGATCGACGCCGGCCTTTGTTTCATCGACAGCACCACTGGCGTCTAACGCTGCTTGCCATCGCTCTCGGGCTGCGCGGCCTTTCGCCGGCGAGTGAAGAAGTGCATGAAAGCCACCCACAGCGACGCCCCGATTGCCGCGTTGACAAGCTGACCGGTGAGATATCCGTTGGTGATCGAATGTCCGGACACCAGGCGGATGACGAAATTGATGATGATGTAGGCGATGAAGAACGCCAGCCAGCGGAACCACAGAGTGGTGCGATATCCGCCCGAGGACCCTGCACTCATGTAAGCCTCCATCTTCGATGCGCCCAGCGCCAAGTTATCCCAGGGGGTGTGTTGACGATCAGCGGACTATCGCAACGGCCGCCCGACCGGAATCAGGTAGAGCGGGATCTCCTGCTCCGACAGGCCCAGTGCCTCGGAAATCCCGGCGTCGTCGAAAGCCCCGACGGCCACCGCACCCAGACCGAGCGCGGCGGCGGCCAGCAGTAGATTCTGGGTCGCGTGGCCGGCTTCCATCCACATGTAGCGGATGCCGCGCTCGTCGTACTTTCCGGTGATGCGCGCGGGCACGCCGGTGATGATGACGATCGCGTAGGCCGCTGAGGCGGGTGCATCGCTAATCGCAGCGGCGACCCGGCTCTTCGCCTGTGCATCGACGCGCACCTCGACCGACGCGGTGTCCGGCACGTAGCGCAGGACGTCCGCGGGTGTGACCACATAGGTCTCGAGGGGATACAGCGCCCCCGCAGAGGGCACGGTTCGCGTACCGGAGGGCGCCGACACCCCCTGCGCCGCCCACAGCAGCGCGGCCAGCTGACGGTCGCTGAGCGGCTCGGCGGACAGATCGCGCACCGAGCCACGCCGGCTTATCGCATCGAGGAGTTCGGCCTCGCCGAGCTCGTCGGCCGGACCGAGGAATCGGACCGTGTCGTGGCGCCACGGGGGCGGCTCGGCAGTCGGCCCAGGCCCCGGGTCCCCCCGGGTCCCGCAGCCTGCCACGACCAGCACTATCGCCGCGCACGCCGTGACAAATCCGCGCCGACTACGTCCCATTCATCCATTAGGCCACCGGGGGCGCAGCGGTGTCATCTCCCGGCCACCTTGCCCCGGCATCCACGCGCACGGACGATGGGAGTTAGAGGAGGCACCCATGTCGAAGGCCCGGCGACGAGTGGACAGGTGGATCGCGACCGGTCTGGCCGTGGCAGCGGGGGCCGGGCTGACCGGACTCATCGCCCTGCGCTCCGCCGAGGACAGCGCGCGGCAGGCACAACCCGGCGAACGGGACCGGGCCGAACTCGACGGCTACGCCGAGCAACTCACCCGGGAGGCCACCCGCCTGCAGGCCTACCGCCAGGAACTACGCCGAGTCGCCGCCCAAATGGCCCGAGGCGAGGACGCCGATACCGACGTCGTCAGGCGCATCGCCGAAGAGACCCGGCCACCAGGCTCAACCGGTGAATCGACCCGCCTGGAACGCGACACCGCGACCTACAGCAGCTGACGATGCAGCGGGCGGAGCGTCGCGGACGTGCGATGGGAGGTGACCTCCACATCGTGTTGTGGGCACCCCGTTCTGCGGCCGAACGGCTCGCCGACCTCGCCGTTCGGCGCATCGAGCTCCTGGAGTCCTGTTGGTCGCGCTTTCGTCCCGGCAGCGAACTGAACCGTCTCAATGCGCGGGCGGGGCAGGGGCACGTCGAGGTGAGCGAGGACCTGCGGCGACTCGTCACCGTCTGCAGCGATGCCTTTGTCTGGAGCGCCGGAGACGTCGACGCGACCGTCCTCGGATCGATGGTGGCGATGGGCTACTCCGACGACTTCACCCGCGTGGCAACCGCGCTGCCCTCGACCTGGGTACCCCGCTCCGCAGCCGGCATGGCCGGCGTCCGAATCGGCCCGCGCTCGGTGTCGCTTCCCGCCGGCGTTGGCCTTGATCCCGGCGGCCTGGGTAAGGGCCTCGCCGGTGAGATCGTGACCACCGAGATCGCTGACGCGGGAGCCGGTGCGGTGCTGGTCTGCCTCGGGGGTGACGTCGTGACGCGGGGCACGCCACCCGGCGCGGACTGCTGGCAAATCTCGATGCGCGATGACCGACTCGACGCCCCGACCGAGATTCGGATGCTCGAACTGCGCGGCGCACACCGCGCGGTGGCGACGTCCTCGACGCTGCGCCGGCGCTGGGCCGGGCGGCATCATGTGGTCGACCCACGAACCGGCCTGCCGACCGATGCCGACGTCGTGCAGGCCACCGTTGTCGCGGATTGTGGGTGGCGCGCCGAGGCCGCCGCAACCGTCGCTCTCGTTCGTGGCTCGGCGAGTACGGGCTGGCTTGCCGGGCTCGGCTGCACCGCGTACCTGCTCGGCCCGGCGGTGGCGGGTGCCTGAGTCACTCGACGGGGTGTCCTGGTCGTGGGTGCTGATCCGCGCGACGGGGATCGCCGCATGGTGCGCACTGACCGCGGTCCTCGCCTGGGGATTGGCCGCGGCGGCATTGCGGGCGCGGGGCGTGGCGCCGACCCGGGCGGTGTGGCTGCACCGCTGGCTCCCGACGCTGGCCCTCGGTCTGTTGTTCGCGCACATGGCGCTGCTCCTGGTCGATTCCTACCAGCCGTTCACCGTGGTCGAAATCCTGGTACCGCTGGCCGCGCCCTGGCGCCCGGTCGCGGTGGCACTCGGCACCGTGGCCTTCTGGCTGATCGTCCCCGCATGGCTGCTGGGGCGACTGCGCGGCCAGCGGCAATATCGGTGGTTCAAGCGGGCACACCTGCTCGCCTACGCGGCCTGGCCGCTGGCCACCGCGCACTATGTGCTGGCCGGCACCGACGCGCTCGCCCCCTGGTCACTGGCGATCCTCATCGGCGGAACCGCCGTCATGGTGGGCGCCCTGCTGGCACGGGCACGCTGAACGGCGCGGGTGTGCGCGCCCCGGTGCCGTCAGAGGCGGGAGGCAATACATTGACCTGGTGCAAAATGACCGGAATCCGATGGCATGGACTCGGACCCACCCGTCCAGTGGCCCTCGATTGTGGCCCGGGGCGGTCGGGATCTGGTTGGCCTGCCTGGCGTTGCTGGTTGTGTCGTGCGCAAGCACCGGGCAGACCGCCCACGCAGACGAGACGACGGTCAGTTCAGACGTCGTGCTCGTCGACTTCAGCGATGCCGGCGAGGTGGCCACCTGGACCACCGTCAACGACCCCGTGATGGGCGGTCGGTCCACCTCGAGTGTCACCTTCGGCGATGGCGGCCTGGTGTTCTCGGGCGCCATCTCGCTGGAGAACAACGGCGGGTTCGCCTCGGCCCGCGGTCCGGTGAGCCCCGATATCGGGCGAAAGGCAGCAGGGGCGACGGCGCTTCGCGTCCGCGCTGCGGGCGACGGTAAAACCTACGTTCTACGGGTGGGCGCGGCCGGGCAATCCTGGTCCTACATCCAGCGTTTCGCGACCGAACCCGCCGTCCAGCGAAGCTACGACCTGCCCATCGCCGGCTTCCAGGCGGTTGGCATGCGCCTCGACCCCGCACCCAACGCGCCGCAGACGTTGGACCCGTCCAGCATCAGCCAGGTTTCGGTCTACATCCTCGACAAGCAGCAGGGCCCGTTCGCACTCACCATGACGGCGATCGACGCCGGCACCTGAGGGCCGGTCAGGTCAGCGACAGTCGCACAATCCGGTCGTCTCCGTCGCGAGGATCGCCGCGGCCGTCGGTGTTACTGGTTGACAGCCACAGTGACCCGTCGGGTGCTTCGGCGATGGTCCGCAGCCGACCGAGGTCGCCGAGATCCAGTCGTGTCGCGTTCCCCGATCCGTTCAGTCGCACCTGCCACACCGATTGTCCGCGCAGCGAAGCGACATAGGCGTAGTCGTCGACGATCGCGACCCCACTCGGGGAGGAGATCGAGGTCGGTTCCCACTGCACGACGGGATCGACGAAAGGATCCGTCGCGCACGCACCCTCGCACTCAGGCCAGCCGTAGTTGGACCCCGCGGTGATGAGGTTGAGTTCGTCAACGTCTTGCTGTCCGAACTCACTGGCCCACAGCCGATCCTGCTCGTCGAAGGCGAGACCCTGAATGTTGCGGTGGCCCAGGGAGAACACCGGCGAGTCCGGTACCGGGTTGTCGCCGGGCACCGATCCGTCCGGGGCGAGTCGCAGGATCTTGCCCGCCAGCGACAGCGGATCCTGGGCTGCCTCGGGAACGGCGGCATCGCCGGTCGCCACGTACAACATGCGATCCGGCCCGAAAACCAGCCGCCCGCCGTTGTGGACACCCGCCTTGGGAATACCGGTGCGGACCGACTCAGCGCCGCCGAGTTCGGAGCCGTCCCATTTCATCCTCACGACGCGGTTGTCTGTTGCGGCCGTGAGGTAGGCGTAAAGCCAACCATCAGCGTAGGCGATCCCGAGAAGCCCGCCCTCGCCCATCGGCTCGACACCGTCGACGGTGCCGACGACGCTCTGCGCCCCTGCGTCGACCCGGAGGATGCGCGCGGTGTCACGTTCGCTGACAAGCGCCGACCCGTCCGGAACGAACGCGATTCCCCACGGGACGTCAAGGCCGGAGGCGATCGTCGAGGTCACCCGCACCGCCGGAGAGGGACCGGAGGGGGGCATCGGCGATGTGACGGTGACACCGGACCCGCACCCGGTCAGCACGAGCACGGCCACGCTCAATGCGAGGGGTCGAAAAGGCATACCTCAGTCTGCCTGCGGTGCGGCCCTGACGTCGCCCTGCGAGGGCATGCCCGCTGACGAATTCGTGACGCGATCCTCGCGATCGTCGTTTGCTGAACCTGCGCGCACGAGGCGGGGTAGTTTTCGCTCATCAAGTAATGTCGGGCCGAGGCGTGGAGGCAGCAGATACATGGGTGATCGACGGGTGTTGCTGGGGACGAGCGCCGTTCTGGTCGGGCTGGGATCGGCGCTGATCTCCGGGACGGCGGTCGCTGCCGCCGAGACCGGTGAGGGCGACAGCAAGCCCGACACGTCCGCATCCGCCAGCGAGTCCTCGGCGCCGGCGGCCACTGAGCGCCGCGCCAACACCCGGACCCGGCCCGCCCCGGCTGCGGCCGGCGACGATGCGTCGGTCGCGCCGGCCCCCGCCGCCACTCGCGGCGTGCGCCCCGGCAACCGGGCCGAACGAAGCTCCGCGGTGCGGGCGAACCCCGAACGGAAACCAGCCGTGGCCCTGGATGCAGTGCCGGATGCCCCACGACCGGATTCCCCACGACCGGATTCCCCAGGACCGGATTCCCCAGGACCGGATGCAGCCGTACCAACCGCCTCGGTAAGCGTGCAGGCTCCCACCGACCCCGCGTCTGCTCCGGTGGCTCCGGTGGTCGCCGAGGCTGCCGACGTGCCGGCCGCCCCGGTCGCCTCCGCGGCGCCCGCCCCCGCGCCCGCCCCGGCCGCCACCCTGTTGTCCACCGCGCTGACCGGACTCGGCTGGCAGCCCGCCGGCGGCCTGGTGGTCGCGGCGCCCGCCCTGGCCGCGTTCAGCGGGCAGCGCCACAGCGCGGCACCCGCCGCGGTGATCGGGGCACCGCTGGTTGCGGGGGATCCGCCGGATCCCACGTTGCTGGCGGCGGCCGCGGTGATCGCCGACCCGCTGTTGCCCGGGGCCAC
>Ga0307379_10000981_pt1 | contig 46077 bp, 40 predicted proteins | sample UN2MG_FD_202237 | JGI IMG/M metagenome (GOLD analysis project Ga0307379, IMG submission 202237) | Soil microbial communities from Risofladan, Vaasa, Finland - UN-2 | ecosystem: Environmental > Terrestrial > Soil > Coastal area > Acid sulfate soil | place: Finland: Risofladan, Vaasa | collected... | reverse complement strand
TATCTATCTCACCTTCTCCTGCCTGGACTTCCATTTTCCAGTCCTCATGTTCTAAGGTCAATTTACCTGGGAAGGTTTTTTCTATTTTTTCACCTTGACCCAAGGTAAGGGTTTCCTCTTTTTCTGATACGTCTTTAAGTTTTAAAACTTGCTGATTTTTAGCAAAAAATGATATGGTCAGCTTTGAAGCCTTAATTTTATTTTCAAGATCTTTTACTTCCTGCTTTTTATTTTTAAGTGATTCAATGTCTTCTTCTATTAACTTTTTAACTTTGGAAAGTTTATTTTCAGCATCCTCTATTTTTTTATGGAGCTTATGCAGATTCTTGAACCATTGGCGAAATTCTTTGTTTTCCTGATTTTGGCGGGTTTCATTTTCTTCTTTTTCGAGTTCTCCCTTTTTCCCTTCTAATTTACTAATTATGGGGTCAGCTTCGTTTAATAGCCAGTTTTCTTCAATCGGCCACTCTTTACTGATCTTTTTTATCTCTTCTATTCCGCCAATAATCTTTTCCAAATCATTTTCTATCTGCTGACGTTCCTGTATTTGAGATTTTATGCCCTTATATTGATTTAATTCATCTTTATTTTTCTTTTGCTTGTCTTCCTCATCCTGAATCTTTTTATTTATTTCATCAATTTCTATTTCTACCTTATAGGTTTCATCATAATCTTTTTCAATTCCCTCTTTTTCGTAGTAGGCTTTGAGTATCTTTCCTACACCTTTCTTGAAAGGATTATTTATGCCCCGACCATTTTTAGGTACTCCTTTTTCTATATCCCAATGCTGAAAATACTCTTCATATTCCCGATCAAGTCTTAACCTTAACTTTTCTACTGACACACCATCTGTTTCCATAATTGAGGACCTGAGAATGGCTCCCAGATCCGGCCGAATATTTACATTTTCATCATTTAATATATTCATGGTTTTATCCAGCGAAGACTGCCAGGTTAATAATATGTTGTTTACAGTGCCCTGATGGGCAGGAAGAAGTTCATCTATCAGTCTGGATACATCTCTGTCTATAGTAAATTCCCCTAGACCGGGAGATTTAAGAAGCGACGTACCTTTATTGTTTCCGAGCTTCCATATTTTTTCAAGAAAGTAGTCTTTCCCTTTTGCTTTAAACTCAAGAGAAACTCGAATCGTATCTCCGCCTTTTACCGGTATATATTCTTTCATTAATTTATCAAATCTTGCCTTTGTTAATTCAACTTCGGTGAAAAGTACAGATTTTAAAGCATTTAATAAAGTAGATTTACCTGCCTCATTAGGACCAAGTATAACCGTAAGCCCTGGGCAAAATTTAACTTTTTTATCTGAAATTCCGGCAAATGGTTTTAACTGTATACTCTTAAGTTTCATGGCGTACTTCCCTTATTAGGTCATAGGCTTTTTGTAACGACTTAGAAGATATTTCTTCTTTCTCTTCAAGCAGTGAGAAAAGAAGCTGATGCGGAAATGAATTTTCTGTAAATTTACTGTTAATAAGATCGGAGGTAATTGACTCCTGCAATTCATCTTTAACGGTTTGAAGAAGCAACACATTATTATTTATTAAGCCTATGGATTCTTCTACCCGGTCTAACTCTTCCTTTCTCAATCGTCCCTTTAAGATGAGGCGCAACACTACATTGTTGAATTCATCACCGGTATATTTTTGCTTCATTGAAGTAATGTCGTTATCATCATATAGTGATGCCTGGTTAATAGAAAAGCGGTATTTCCCGGTACTAACTTTTTGAACTTTCATGTCCGAAGATGATTCCAGGTCAATAATAAAGGCGCTACCTTGGTGGTTGCAGTCAAAACCGTCAGGTTCCGGAGTCCCGGGAATGAGAATTCTGGAGTTTTTGTCCGGATTTTCAGGCCATGGCAGATGAGTATGGCCAAGCAGCCATAGGTCAAGCCCGGAAGATTCCAGTTCCTTCCGGGTCATGGGATAATATGTTTTATCAAAATCAGGAGATACACCTTCAAGGCTTCCATGTGCTAAACCAATTTTTATTGAATCATTCTCAGAATTTTTCCGGGAATTAACCCACTTGATCATGTTCTCGCTCGAGTGTTTTGCACTGCATGGTGCAGCATAAATCTTAATTTTTAAATGATATTTATTAAGGTCATATATATCAGGATTTTTTAGAATTAAAACTCGATCACCTGCATGTTTGGAGAATTCATTCCACAAATTGCTGTCATGAGTGTAATAATCGTGGTTACCAGGCAGTATAATTATCAGTTCACCATTAAACTCATTGAGTGCCCTGGCAGCCCTGGAAATATCTTTGACATTAAGTGTAGTCCGGTCAAACAAATCACCGGCTATAACAAAAAGAGTACAGTTTTCCCGGTTGGCTAATGAAACCAACTTTTCAAGCGTTTTATACCTCGCATTAATAAGCTCATCCTGAACATCCGGGTATCCTGCAAAACGCATTCCCAGATGCAGGTCTGCAGTATGAAATATTTTTATTCCCATTTTAACCTCTTATAAAATTTAAAATGTAAATAATATAAATAGTGACAACACATCCTATTTTTTCCATGGTTTAGCTTTCCATTTTACGAGGTTTTACTTCAGGACATCTATCTATAATAATACCTAAAATTCCAACCATCCGGCTAAGAAACTCCTCATATCCTGTAGGTTGTCCACTAAAAGTTACCGGACTATTGACTTGGTACGCCTTCCCTATTTAAGAAAATGGGATGCGTCCCTAATTATTTCACTAATTATTTCCAAACACGATGTTTCTTAACCTAATAAAATATTAGTTAACTTTAATTACCCAGCCTTTTAATTTCCACTTACCCCATTTTTTATCATCTATTCCGTCTACAAGCTTAATTTCTTCCGGTGTTTTAAAACCCCCGCAGGCTTCTCTGTAATCAATTATATTTTGTGCTATTATCTTACCCACTCCCCAAAGTTGATCCAATTCTTCTAAAGAGGCGGTATTGATATTTATAATCTTATTGTCTATAGGAATAGGGGCTTCCTCAGTAGCCTTCGGAGCCGGAAGAGAACTTATACTGGCTTCACTAATTAAATCCTGATATCTCTCCGGGCTATATTTATTATCCCATAGATTATTAAATTGATCCTGGTACCTTTCCACAATATAGTCGTCATCTATTACCAATAAATTTTCGTCATTTCTTTCCCCCGCAGAGGCAGTCCAGTTATAGGAGCCGGTAATTACTATCTTATCATCTATTATCGCAAACTTATTGTGCATGATATAGCTGTTCGAGCTTACCCTTACCTCTATGCCATTGTTTACAAAATAGCGGGACCGGCTATATTTAGCCTTAACCTGCGAACGGTCTAGATATATTTTAATATCTACACCTTTGTCTCTGGCCTCAAGTATTGCCTGGGCTATCTCTATATCGGTAAAGGTATACATAGCAATGTTTATAAATTCTTCTGCTGCAGCTATATTATTAATAATTACTGCTTCCGGGTTATCATAAAGAGAAAAGTAGACCTCTGTTTTAGCAAGAGCACTAAGAGAAAAATAAGGGTTAAACTAATAATTAATATAATAATAGCATTAAAATTAGCTTGTCTTTTACAGATTAACATTTTAGGATAACTCCCTTTATCTAATTTAAAATTAAAACAATAATTATCTAAGAAAATGGGATATGTTTCTATTTATTTATAAACCATTTTCAAATATGAATGCTAATATCGTATCTGATATGCAGAAAATAATAATTATTCTATTATTTTGGCCATATAGTATTCATCAACATAATCCCCATCAACAACAACAGATTTTTCCTTTACTCCTTCAACTTTATATCCCATTTTTTTATATAGACTAATTGCTCTTTCATTATGTTTCATAACCGTTAATTCAAGCCTTGTAACACCATTATCTGTTGCCCAATTATCCAATTCATTAAAAAGCCTTCTTCCAATTCCTTTTCCAGTATAACTCTTTATTATCCCAATAACGATATAAGCACTATGTTTTATCCTATTTACATGTCCTCTTTTCGCTGATAAAAACCCAACTAATTTCCCATTATCTTCTACTATATACAGAAATGAAGATTGATGTGCATCTTTTATTATTGACCTTATTTTATTAATATCTCTTTTTCTCTCCCCTGGTTCGTATAGCATGAACTTAGTCTCATTGTCTAATTGAATTAACATAGATAGGAATTTCTCTTCATCATCTTCCCTAATATTTCTAATAAGTACCATAATACGCCTACACTTTCTTAATATATTCATATTGGTCTACTCTTTTAAATAGGGATACATCCTATTTTTTCCTATGGCTTAGCTTCCCTTTTACGAGATCTTCATTTGGGATGTCTATCTATAGTAATACCTAAAAAATATTACTGTCTATTTCTTTCATACTTCTATTAGTTTCTACCAGCGCTACAATTATTTTCTGATAGTGCTCGATATCCGCATTCTTTAAAGCACGATTCTTGCGGTCTTTCAGCCACTTCTGTGCTGGTTGATAACCACCGATATAAAAATTCCATGCTACCTCGGGAACATTGCCGAAGTATTGCTCGGCGTTGATAAATACTTTTCCGTTTTTATAAGCTAATTTTTCAACGGTATCAGAACCAGCGATGGGATAAGTTGTTATGAATTGATTTACCTTTGGCGATTCGAGGAGATGTAAAGAGCGCAATTCTGCTCCAAACACGGCCAGTTTTTTGAAAGTTTTTGTATCTTTCGGATACGGCACGCGCGGGAAATCAATTTTTAAAAACTCCTTATATTTTTCTCGATAAATCGGTAAATGAAGGACGGCGTATATATAGTCAAAGAGATCTTCGGGGGAAATTTTGCCGCAAGCATTTTCAATTTTGCTTACAATTTCCTTTCTCAGATTAGTCGTTCGGGAAGTTCCATCTGTATATAGATAAAGAGGAAATACATATGTCTGATCACTTGCGGAATGTATGTCTGGAACATTTCTCGTTGCAAAGACTCGATCAAATACTTGATTGGCGGGAAATGAACGACTTGTAAGTAATGCTAGATTTTCTCTTTGATAAATATGTTGAATAGCAAGAAAAGCTGGTCGGCTAATTAGGCCGGGTTCGTAATAAATCCACTGATAATCAAAGGGTCGATATAGAATTGTTTGAATATGCTCATCGTCAAATATTTTCCCTTTTAATTTGTCTATCATTTTATATCCGCTAGAATTTTTGACACGATATTTATTTTTGAACGATACGCCATATTCTCCATAAAGAAGTGTTTTAATTCTATCAGCAAGAGTTTCTCGATCTAGATCAATAAAAAGACTGTCCCGATCTGTTTTTACTCCTGAATTTGATATCGGGAAAAGCTCATCAATTTTGAATCCTTTTCTGTATTCTTCCTCTAGTCTGAAATCTTTTGGCACGAAAAAATAATATGGAGTGGAGTAATCAAGCTTTTTCCATTCAATCTTTTGTAAATTGCCTTCATTGAGTGCTTTAAATTTATCTTCTCTCTTACCATATACTTCCGTGTGATAGACTGTACCAAGCTTTTCTTTTCTCTCGTTTTTTCGGACAAAAATGGAGATTGATACACCTTGCTGAATATTAAAAATATTTTCATCTTTTCCACCGTCCGGTGCTTTTTCTTTTTTCTTAGAATTGCCATGAAGATCAAGAATATAAATCTCGCCAAAAGTTTCTAACAGATGTTTGCGCATTTGCCGATGAGTAATGCCGTCAATGAATGAATTATTAGTAATCATCGCCACAATACCGCTTTTGTTTTTCTCTATAAAATGTTCGCCAAAGCGAATAAATTTTATGTAGTCGTCGTCAAGATTAATTTTTCGCTCTCCTAATCCTGTTTTGTAGTCCTTTATTAGTTGTAGAATCCACTTACCTTTATTTTGTGAGCTGATACTATATGGTGGATTTCCTATAACAACCATGATAGGTATTTCTCTTTTAATCTTATCAGCTTCCTTGGCTTCCTCCGCAATACTCTCAGCAAAGCCAAACGACAAAAGATTTTGTTGCGCTTCACTTTGTTCAAGAGAGTTTGTGAGATAAATGCCTAATCGTTTATGAAATTTCCAAAATCCGGTTTTTTTGAAAGCCAAGCTCAACTTAAGGTGTGCGATAGTATATGGTGCCATCATTAGCTCGAAACCGTGCAAGCGTGGCAAAAGATCATTATGTACATAGGATGGCCATCGCCCATCTTGTCTCTGCTTTTTAAGGTGTTCGTATATGGTATGGATGATAGCGCTGATAAATGTTCCTGTTCCAACAGCAGGATCTAAAATTTGAACACGATGCTTACCGTTCGGCAATTTTGACGTGTCGGCTAACCCACTTGCAAGATTAAAATCCTTCTGTAAAATTTGATCGACTGAACGAATGATAAATTTTACAACAGGAAGTGGCGTGTAGTATGCACCCATTTTCTTGCGTAAGTCAGGGTCATATTCCTTTAAAAAATCCTCATAAAAATGGATTACCGGATCGGCATTGCCCATATATTTCTCAATGAGTTTTTTTGTATCGGCATGCTGGAAAACTAAGCAAAGCTCATCAACAATATAGCTTAAGCGTTTATCAAAATTGGGTCCGGCAATGTGATCAAAAAAGTGCTGGAGGAAAGGGTTAGATGCGGGCACAAGATCGCGAGCTTCTTGACGATTAAATGTATCTGGCGAATCATCGTAGTATCGGGCAACAAATAATCCATAAACCAATGTCTGTGCGTACATGTCCGAAAAAGTATCTATGGTAAGATCGTGCACGAGCATTTTCTTAATCGCCTTGTAAATATGAACAAGTTCTTTATTTTGTACTGAATCAGAGATCAGAAAATGTCTTATGTTGTCTCTGATTCTTTGCGCTTTTCCTCCCATAATCTTGGAGAGATGTCTACCTGATTTTATTGGTTCCTTTTGTGACTGGGTAAAATCGAGCAGTGTTTTTGCTGCATGCTCATAATTTTGCGAAAGCGGAGTAATGATACGATTTTTTAAATCATAACTGGCTATTTTAATTGGTTCCTCATACGGAAGGCCATTTCTGTAAAATCGAAATTCCACATAGTCTGTAAGAACTAAATTTGTATAACCAAAATATCGCGCCATTTGCTTTGATTTTTCAACTTTATCTAAAGATACTCCAATGTCTTTTGCTTCTATATACAAAATGGGCACATCTTTATTTAATACAATAAAATCCGGTTTGTTTCCCTGTCTGGTTTTGGGGTCATGATCAACGCGTTTGACATTGATTGATTCAAAAATACCTTTTAGTAAAATTTCAAAATCGGCACGGTAACCCATTTCACTTGTTTCTACGTGAGAAAATTTTGAAGAAATCGATTGGATATAATTGTCAAAAATTTTTTGCATAGTTTATAAAGTACCGGGGTCAAATCTTTATTCTTTACAGTTAATCTATTTAAAGATTTGAACCTATTTCCTTTCAATTAGGAATTGCTCCTTATTAACTTTTACAGAATAAAACTCTTAGAGACCTCCTCCAACTCATCGTCAGATATTCCGATATAGCGAGAGGTAACCTTAGTGTTGGAATGGCCTAGGATCGCTTGTATCGCTAAATTTTAGAGGCCCCCTTAGATGTTCTTTGACTTTTTTACAATTTTTTTAAAAAACATATTTTTCTAACTCCACTCGTTTCCTATTTTCTTTCCGCATCTTCTCTGATAAAAATTCCGAATTATTCAATAAAAGTCTATCTTAAAAGATTATGCCTTAATATCTCCCTTAAACCATTCTGAATTTCCTAACTGTTAATATCTGTCAAAAGGACTATCTCTTGACGGGTTTAAGATTTTAATACTTTATTTTTTATCTTTAATAAGAAGACAAAAATTCCTATTATTAGAATGAACTGCCCTACAGGGGAATTTAAATCTATGATATTTCCTAAAACTACATATTTAGGGACTGGGACTAATACTAAGTCATCTCCCATTTCCTCACTAGTAAAAGTTTTTCTAAGCTTTGTTAACACAAAGGTCTCATCTATTAGACCCTGTAAGATGGGATATTCCTTTAATTCATCTGGAGTAACAATTTTATTATATTCTTCTTTTGCTCCTGGAAAGGTAACTCTATCATCTGAAAAAGTATAGATCAATACTTCAGTCCCCCATAAAGGTGCACTTAAAGCACTAATTTTTAAAGGATAGACAATTTCATCGGAAAAGAACATTATCCCCATGGGTTGAATAGCGCCGGTATAATACTCAGAATTATTCACTATTCCGTCAGATTGAATTTTCATAGCCACAAAAAACCACTGTTTTTGCACATAATAATCTAATATCTCTTGGCCTTCTATGGGGAAGGCATAACCATTATTATTCAACCATCCCACCAAACTATCGGGATCAGATGCTGATAAGGTGCTAGTATGATAAATTCCAACCTGGTTCTCTTCCCAAACATGCACTCCCTCATCTCCCCCCTCTGGAGCAGTAGGGAACATTCCCCATCCACAACCAAAACCCCAAGAAGGGGCAGGTTTAGTCAATTTATGTAATTCATAGAATATCTCATCTTCAACTGGGAATAATTTGGGATAACCGGGTACCGGTATAACCCAGGCAAAATCCTCTGCATCTCCCTCATAGTCTACCTGAAAAATTATCTTTTCCACCATATCATCAAATACAATCATAGCTAATTGATTCGGTTCATATATATCTCTATCTAGGGGGGTAAATAAACCACCATCAGCTAAAGAAATTGAGAAGACACAAAAGTTTACAATTATGAAAATTAAAATTAAATAGAAAACCTTTTTCATAAATTTTCACCTCTTTTTATAATTAGATTAAAACCAAGCAAATTTTTACAGAATAAAACTCTTAGAGACCTCCTCCAACTCATCATCAGATATTCCGATATAGCGAGAGGTAACCTTGGCACTTTTATGGCCCAAGATCGCTTGAATTACCTCGATAGCGATTCCCTTCTTTCTCATCTGATAGCCTAAGGTCTTTCTCAAGGTGTGAGTCCCCATCCTCTCCTCGATGCCTACTTCCCGGCACCACTCATTTATTAACTGCCAGGCCCGGACCCGGTTTAGGGGTCTATTCTTCTTAGAATTTTCAGAAGTAAATAAATATCTATCCAGATCGTAGACCCCAGTCTTATTAAAATAAATCTGCAAGGCCTCTCTGACCCCATCATTCAAAGCGATCTTCCTCTGCTTTTTGTTCTTTTGCTCAGTAATATAGATAAAGTCCCGGATATCCCCCTTGCGGTCTTTGACATCTCCCACCTTTAACCTTAACAGGTCCGAAATCCTCAGGCCTAGATTAATCCCGGCGGTAAATAAGAGGAGATCCCGGGGATTCTTCTTCCTCCTCAAGTTTCCCTTAATCTTCTGTATCCGGTTAAGGTCCCGGATCGGCTCAACTATTTTCATATTTTGACACCCCTTTTAGCATTTGACATATGGTATTTAACTCTTTTTTTAAAAAGACCCAAAAAGTGCCTAAAAAAGCCCTGTAACCCTTATTATTAAAGGCTTTTATTGATTTAACTCTACAATCTTTAATCCCCTTTTAGGTTTTACTTATCGAATATATTATAACATGAGTAAAGTAAAATATCAAGAATTAGAGATTATTCTCTTTTGAGCCTCTCAAACCCTTATATTTAAAGGTTACTGGCGTTTAACAGAAGTGCCATTGTGTTAAATGCTAAAAGGGGCAAAAAAATACCGGGCGCCTCCGGCTCTTCCAAAATAAACGGATCATTCTTATATCTTTTTTTCCTTGTTTTAATGGATGTTCCTCTTCAACCTAACCCTAACCCGCCAGGGCTTGATCTGCCAACTTTGTTTCAATCCTTGTTTTAATGGATGTTCCTCTTCAACAAAAACTAATCCAGTAGCAACGGTGCAGTGATACCGTTTCAATCCTTGTTTTAATGGATGTTCCTCTTCAACGTTGTGAGATTTTATTTCAACTTTTAATTATTTATTTTTTTAATAGTTCCAAAACCATGGGAGACCATCTTCCCCAGCCCGATATAATCGGGCAGATTGAAATTCACCTCAAAATCTCCTGTAAAACCAATCATCTTTATATCTTTTACTTTTACATCCTGTATTTTCAACCTTAGATTTTGCACTTTTATCTCTTCGGTAACCACATACTCTAATCCCTTTGCCATAGAGAGAATATTCCCAATCAAAATTTTCTTCAACAGTTGAATTTGCTCTTGCAAGTTGGAATCCTTATACCTCTCATAATTCCTCTCATTCAACGCAAGCCATGGGGAAAAGAAATGATATGCTAAAAATTTCTTGTTTATTTCGATTAAATTTGAATGAAATTTTAGCTCGTTTTGTAATAGCATATATTTCTCACCACACAATTCAAATTCTTCTTTTAGAATTTCAAGAATTGTAATGGCTTTAGCACCTTCGTTAAGCCCAACCAGAAAACCCTCACCCTTGATAATCTTATATTGTACCAATGGGTATTTATATATCGGATCTCCCTTTGCTGTATGTTGGTGAAATAGACTTTTATCTCTATTGCGATTAGCGATTGCTCCTCGCAAGTCTTTTGCCTCAATCTTTTGGCTCAGAGGTTGATTAAACTTGAGCCTAAGAATGCATTGGCTTATTTTATTCCTCATAATATTAGTACTCCGTTATCAGAAACATTGTCCAACGCTATTCCACGCTCTGTAGAATAAAAACCGTCCCGTAAAATCCACTGTCCTAAATATTCCGTCGCGATATCATGTGGGTCAAATCCAGGCTCTGTATATAGATTAACGGAAATCTTTGCTGTTCTCCCCAAAATTGCTCCTAAAAAACCCGATTAAAATTTTTTGAAAAAGTTTCATGTTTAATTTACCCTATTTTATAATAATAAAAAATTAAAAAATGATCAGGCAAATTTCATCAATGTTACTCATTCTGCTATCCTATATCATCGCCTTGCTTTCTGAACCGCAACTTTAGCCAAAACCTGGGTCGGGTCAATTATTGGGACCGGAATATCTTCCTCTTTTAGGATTAGAGGAATCTCGGTACAACCAACAATTATTGCTTCTGCTTCTTTATCAATTAATTTTTTAGCAACATCTAATATACACTTCTTGACCTTATCAGATAAATCTCCTGCCTTAACCGCATAGATTGCTTTCATAACTTCTTCTTTGTCATCTTCCTCAGGCGAGATAATTTCGATATTATATTTTTTAAAATGTTTGGGATAAATTTTTGCCTTATAAGTTCCCTTAGAGGCAAAAAGTCCTACTTTTTTTATTTGGAAAATTCTTTCCCTAGTCTCTTTAGCCGTCTCTTCGATCATATTTGATATCGGTATTTTGACACTTTCTTGAATTGAGTGAAGGAAATAATGAGCGGTATTGCAAGGAATAATTATAAAGTCTGCTCCAGCTTTTTCTAAATTTTTTGCGGTCTCCTGTAAAGCTGGAAGAGGATCTTTTCCTTTTCCTAAGATGGCTGCAGTCCGATCAGGTATCTTAGGGTTATTATCAATAATTATTCTTAAATGTTCCTGGTCTTTTTCTGCAGGAGTAAGTTTAATTATCTTGTAAAATAAATCTATAGTAGCTTCGGGTCCCATACCACCCAAGATTCCAATAACCTTTTCTGGCATTTTTAATTTTTTTACTTCCTTTTTACCAAATTATCTATCTAAATCTATTTTATAAATCAATTTATTATACGGTAATAGCTCAAAAAAAACATTGGCAAATTTAAGGTAACCCTTAATTGAGATAGCTTAAATTATCCCAAAATTCTTCTTTTTTTGAAAATTTTTAAGTCTTAGAATTCTATATTATTAACTACTTTGGGCACCTAAAAATGCAGAAGGAGAAATTATATTCTCTCCAAATTTTGCTTTTGTTCCTTTTAATCTTTCGGTTTGTGCTTTTAACTCTTTGGTAAAGGCTGCAGGCATCTCAATATTTTCAAATATCTTGTTCATCCTCTCCATCTTTTCTAAGTACTTTGTCACCCTTAGGGAGAACTGTTGAAGGTATTCGGCCTTGGTGTAATCTTTATTCAGTTCGCGGATGAACAATCTTTTTAAATCTTCGTATTTGGGTATCCGGCCTACCGGGGTTTCAATGGCTTCGAATTCGTGGTGGACTCTCCCTTCGGCCCAGAGAACCCATACCTTCTTATCGAGCTTACTGTTGAGGTAATTACCAGATTCATCTTTTAAGAAATAATTAGTGGCATAAATTTTGGGGACCTCCTTAAGACCCTGGGCAAATTTTAGGTGATTTTCTATGTAGGTCTTAAAAGGCACTGGTACAAAATCAAGATTAGCCATCGGGTTGTGTTTCCTTACTCCCTGGGCACCGATAGTGGCAGAGGTAGTTTCTGATTCCACGGTGGCTCCAAGAAAAACACCGTGGGGCCAACCGAGAGATTCTACCACCGGTATAGTAGTATCGGAATCTCTTCCCCCGTAAATTATCGCCTGAACAGGTACCCCTGTAGGATCATTGGCCTTAGGGTCAATGTTTTCTAAGGCGCTTAATTTTATGGTATATCTGGCATTTTTATGGGAACAGGTAATTTCCTGGTCCTGTTTGTCTTTTTTCCCTTCAGTCCATTCTCCCGAATGATTAATGCCTTTATCTGGTGTATCTTTACCCATACCTAACCAGTAAGGTATACCATCATTAATCAGCACATTAGAAAAAATAAGTTCCCTTGGCGTAATTAAGGCTTGATATATCAAGGGGTCATCCTGGGGATTTACATCCCTGATAATACCAAATATACCGTTCTCAACATTTACTGCTCTTACCGCCCCGTTAATCTTCTTGAGGTAGGCGATATCATCACCAACTACAGACTGGCCGGGAATCATAGCAGTACTGGTCTTGCCACAGGCACTGGGATAGGCCCCGGTAAAATAGGTAACCCGATCTTTGGGACCATGGACACCCATTATAAACATATGCTCAGCTAACCATCCTTCATTTTGAGCTTTATTAATAGCCAACCTGAAAGCCAATTTCTTTAATCCCAAAGAGTTACCGGCATATTGATTATTAACCGAGTAAACTCTGTTTTCTTCCAGGTCAATATAAATCCTCCGTTTATCTATATCTACGCTAACTCCATTTTCTAATCTTCCCGCAGAATGAAGGAAGAAAAAGAAATTAGGAGAACCGTTAAGCTTTTTAAATTCTTCATACCCTTGTCGGTAAAGAAGGTCTTCACTATGGGCTACATAAGCAGAATCAGTAATCTGTAAGGCCTTAAGGGAAAATATGGAGTCAGTAGGACCAAGAGAAAAGAATCTTATTAACATCTCTTTCCCGGCCATACTGCCATCAAGAAAAGAGAATATTTCTTTTAGCCCTTTATCTTTTTCAATATAATTTACCCCTAAACCCCAATTGACTTCTTCGGATAAAAGGTATTTAGTGTGTCCTTCGTCTCTGGCCTGGTCATAATAGCCATCGAAATGGATAGTGTGGCCTTCCATCCTCAATTCTTTTTCTTCACCAATAGAAAGGGCTAATTCTCTTACATAGGCAATATCTTCCTTTGAATCAGTTATCACGGTTACTTTCGCCGGCTTACAAAGTTCAATTGCCTCTTTAACTTTCGCTATTATGTGCTCATTATTTAGATTTTTTAATTTTTCTTGATTTGCCATATCCATTATTTACTTTTTCCTCCCCTTTACTAAATATAAAAATAAACTACACAGACCATGCTCAGTTAGAATGCCATATTACTTTAGTAATTTTTCTATTCTATCCAGGCCTTCTTTGATATTTTCTATAGAAGTAGCGTAAGATATTCTTAAATATCCTTCTGCCTCAAAAGCAATTCCAGGCACTACGGCTACTTCCGCTGCTTTTAAAATATAATTAGACAGGTCAAAAGAATTCTTTATTTTATTCCCATTATAATCAATTTCTCTTTCTAATATTTCTTTTACGTCCGGAAAAGCATAAAAAGCTCCTGGTGGCATAAGACAAGATATACCTTCTATTTCATTTAATCTTGTTACCATGTATTGTCTTCTTTTATCAAATTCTTTTCTCATTTTTTCAATCGTATCTTGTTTCCCGTTCAAAGCCTCTACACTTGCTTTTTGAGCAATAGAATTGGGATTAGAAGTACTGTGCCCCTGGATTTTGGACATTCCTTTGATAATCTCTTCCGGACCGGCAGCATAGCCAATTCTCCAGCCAGTCATAGCATAAGATTTTGATACACCATTGATGGTAATAATTTTATTTTTTACTTCATCCCCCAAAGAAGCCATACTTAGGTGTTTGGCTTCATCGTAAATTAATTTTTCGTATATCTCATCACAAATACAATAGATACTATATTTTAAAAGAATCTGAGCTATTCTCTTTAATTCTTCCGAGTCATAAACTGCTCCGGTAGGATTGTTGGGACTATTTAAAATAATTAATTTAGTACGGGGAGTAATCTTTTCTTTTACCTGTTTAGCATTTAACTTAAAAGCCTCGTGATAATGAGTTGGAATAAAAACAGGAACAGCCTGAGCAAACTTTATCTGTTCGGTATAACTAACCCAACAGGGAATTGGTAAAAGAACTTCATCTCCCGGATTACAAATCGTTAAAAGAGCATTAAAAAGACATTGTTTAGCACCAGTAGAGACTATGATTTCTGAAGTATTATATTCTATGTTATTATCCTTCTTAAACTTTTCTACTATCGCCTCTTTAAGTTCGATTATCCCTGAATTGGTGGTATAATGAGTAAATCCCTTTTTAATTGCTGAAATAGCCGCTTTTCCAATATTTTCCGGCGTATCAAAATCAGGCTCACCGGCCCCAAAACTAATTACTCTCTTCCCCTCCCTTTTCATTTTTAGAGCCTGAGCTGTAATAGCTAAGGTCTGTGATGGATTAATATTTTTTACCCTTTCTGAAATAGTCATTTTTTATTCTCCTTTCTTTTTAAATATAATCAAGTTAATCTAATTACTTTCGCTAAGTTATATATAGTTTTATACTATCGTTTCTTTTTTTGCCTTAGCACTTAGTTAAAAAGTAAGGTTATCACCTTACAGCTTTTAAAATTGTTTAAAAAACTATAAAATGAAAGCCTAATTTTATCTAATTCTGAAACAGTGATCTTGCTTAACTTTCGATACCTTGCTCCTAATCTAATTCATTTTCTAATTAATTCTATTTTTTTCCTGTTTTAAGGATTACAATTTAATTTTTATTTCTTAGGTTTTACCCAACCTCTGCCCTCTACTGCTCTTGCTACTCTCTGAAGAGAAATAAGATATGCAGCATCCCGGGTATAACATTTTCTCTCTTCTGCTAAATCATCAACTGCATTAAAAGCATTGGTCATAATGCGATCTAATTTTTCAATAACCTCTTCTTTTGACCAATAGTAATTCATGTTGTTTTGTACTTCTTCAAAATAGGAAACAGTCACTCCACCCGCATTGCAAAGGAAATCAGGTATTACATAAACACCTTTTTCTTTAATTATCTCATCCGCTTCTAAAGTAGTAGGAGTGTTTGCAGCTTCAGCGTATACTTTAACTGTATCAAAATTAATATCATTTACATTCTCTTCGGTAACTGCATTTCCCATAGCAGCAGGAATAAGCACAGTTACTGGTTTTTTCAACCAGGCATCGGCATCTTCTTGTTTCCAGCCAAAAGATTCAGCCTTTTCAAGGTTAACGGTTCCAAATTTGTCTAATGTTCCAGGTGCAAGCAAATCTTTAGGATCAATACCATCTTCACAACTATAAGTATAGGCTTTTTTGTCTTTAGAATCCCAACAAGATATCGCAAGGACTTTTCCACCATATTGAGTAAATAGTTCACAACAATATTGAGCATTATTACCAGCTCCCTGAATGGAAGCAGTAGCACCTTTAAAATCTAAACCTAATTTTTTGAATGCTTCACGAACACAATAAATAACACCATAACCGGTAGCTTCTGTTCTACCCAAAGAACCTCCGACTCCAACTGATTTACCGGTAACAAAACCAGGTTTTCTATTTCTATTAATAGTGTCATATTCATCCATTATCCAGAGCATATCTTGAGGATTGGTAGCAACATCAGGTGCAGGTACATCCATTTCCGGACCAACTATATCGTAAACTTTTCTTACCCAACCACGACAAAGTCTTTCAGTTTCTCTCTCGGATAATTTTCTAGGGTCAACAATAATCCCTCCCTTTGCTCCACCTAAAGGGATGTCTACGACTGCACATTTCCAGGCCATCATCATTGCCAATCCCCGAACCATATCTAGAGTCTCTTCTTCTGCAAATCTAATACCACCTTTTGAGGGACCCCTTGCACTTGAATGTTGAACTCTAAAACCGGTAAAGGTTTTAGTTGTTCCGTCATCCATGTCTACCGGAATACGAACTATTATCTCTCTCTCTGCATCTCTCATAAATTCTCGTAAAGCGGGATCCAGTCCTAAAACTTCTGCATTATGGTCAAACTGTGCTTGTACAATTTTAAAGGGATTTTTTTCTTTGCTCATTTTATAAAGTCCTCCTAAGCAATTTTTTAATTTTTAATTTAACTTAAATATAATTTTTAATAATATCAAAAATTCCAAAGTTTTCTTATTTCTACTTAAGTTCTTTTATTGCCCTTTCAATTCTGTTTAATCCTTCCTTTATCTCTTCCATAGATTTGGCAAATACAAATCGTACATAACCTGAATAATTGAAAGCCACTCCAGGGACAACTGCTACATGTGCTTGCTTTAGGAAGAACTTAGCTACATCAACATCACTTATAATTATATTCCCGTCATATTTCTTGCCATACAAAGCAGTAACATTCGGGAAGGTGTAAAATGCTCCATCCGGATACTGGCATTTTATGCCCTCTATTTCATTAAGCCTGTTAACCATGTATTCCCTACGTTTCCCATATTCTATCACCATAATCCCAACTGACTCCTGGGTTCCGTTCAAAGCCTCAATGACCGCTTTCTGAGCTATAGAATTAATATTGCCGGTTGCATGACCTTGAAGATTGATCATAGCTTTTATAATTTCCCTGGGACCTGCTGCATAACCTACGCGCCAACCTGTCATAGCATAGGTCTTTGAAACACTGTTAACAGTTATGGACATCTTCTTTTCCTTCTCTCCTAGAGAGGCGACGCTAATGTGCTTCCTGTCATCGTAAATAAGATGTTCATATACTTCGTCCGTAATCATGTATACCCCACGCTCTACAAGTAACCTTGCGATCTTTTTCAGCTGTTCTTTTTCAAAAACAAAACCGGTTGGATTATTGGGACTATTTATTATGAAAGCCTTAACCCTGGGAGTAAGATTTTCTGTAACTTCCTCAAGGGTGGGACGAAAATTATTTTCCTCTTTTGTTTTAAAAAATACTGGTTTTGCTCCAGTAAGTTTAATCTGTTCAGCATAACTAACATAGCAGGGAGTAGGAATTAATATCTGGTCTCCCTCTTCACAGATGGTCCTAAAAATTTCATAAAGCGCTTGTTTACCACCATTACATATAATAATCTGATCCGGTTCATAGTCTATTCCGTTTTCTCTCTTAAACTTATCAACAACTGCTTTCCTAAGTTCCAGAATACCGGGCACATCTGTATATTTCGTGAAACCTTCCCTTATAGCTGCTATGGCTACCTCCTTAATATTTTCAGGTGTATCAAAATCGGGCTCTCCCTGGGCAAAACTTATTACATTTATACCTTGCCTCTTCAGTTGATTCGCCATAAAAGAAGTTTCTTCTGTAGCGGAAGGATTGATGCCTGCTACAGATTTTGAAATTACCTTATTAGTCATAAAAATCCTCCTTCTATGAAAGCCAGTAATGTAAGTTTTATTTTCTATGGGGCTGAATTAGCTTTTCATTATTATTTTCCCCATCTTTTAGATTTTTGATCATCATTCTATTCGTGCCTATCTATAGTACACATCATAAAATTTTATAGAGGACCTCTAACCTTTTTAAGAACACTCCCGATAAATGGGACGTTAGGAGACAATCAGAGCGGTCATTGATGTTTCTGTTCTGTAAAATCTATTTTCTTTCCAAATTTAATATACTATCTTTAAAAGTCTTCTGGCGGTGAGTTACTTTGGCTGAATTAGAACCTTTTTTAGCCTTCATGGAATAATAGCTTCTTATCTGGGCATCTTTTCTGGTTGCCGGTATTACTGATTCAATTAAGGCCACCTTAGGTATTTATTCCCTTTATGATTCTACCGTGATAGGTCTTGCCTCCGGAAGAATAAGTAGAGGGCAACCAGCCAGCATAAGCACATAATTTATTGGAAGTAGGAAAACGCTCTATTCTATCTTTCTCATGTCTGATTAACAGGGTAAAAAATTCACCTCTACCGAGTATGGTCTTTAAACGTTCCACTATTTCGTCATTTTCCTTGAATTGGGCTAAAATTGATTCTATTAAGCTAATGCGTGTTCTTAATTCTTCCAATAGTTCCAATTGACCATCCAAAAGCTTTCTTTCCAGGAGAGGTAATTCAACACTCCTCAAAAATTGCCTCCCCTTTGCTCCAAATAGATCGTTAAAGCTTTGGGCCTGTTCTCTGGCATTCTCTTGTCTATCAATAAGATTGTGAATCTTAACCATAATCTGGAGTCTCACTAAGAACATCCTCTGTCTCAATACCTGCTGGATACGCCGACTGGACTTATCTCTGACATAGCATTCTGGTATTAAATCTGCCCTTAGTAGATGGGCTAATATATCTGCCGAAATCTTATCTGTCTTTATCTTGGCCTTAAGCTATGGCTTTTATCTTTAGGGGATGGACCACTTTTACTTCTAAATCGCAATCACTTACCCTATTGTAAAGTAGTCCCCAGTTCCAGCCTGACTCCAGAACAGCTTTTGAGCCATCTTGGGTATAAGGACTTAAAGCTGCTTCATGATCTTTCAATTATTGTTTACATTATACCGGTTAATTATCTTTCTGTTTTTTTGCAACATGGTTACTTGTGAATACCTTTTATGAGCATCTATGCCTATGAAGTATATCTTTAGTCTCCTTATGGGTTTAGGATTTATTTCCCCTATTTTACCTTTTTATATAATGACACAGTCTATAAAAAACATTAACCTCAATCGGTTTTTCTACTTGTTCTAATAATCTTAATTGCTTCTGAAGTACAAAATCAAATACAGAGAGGCAGCTCCTCCTTTTCTTGTTAATCTGCATAAGTAACATTATAGCGGATGATTCATATCTAGGGGAGATCATTTTTAGATATCTCCCTTCTTTTTTGTTGTCTTTGCCAGCTATAATTTTATTCTATTATTAGTTATAATAATTTTTTATTGTTACAATCTAAAATTTTAACCTTTAAAAATTCTAGGTATTCTTGTGCTAATTTGACAAAGCAATTCTTGTACGCTGGTTCCTATTTGAATAGCAGCTACTTCTGGATCAATATAATTTTTTAGTTGTTTACCTAGGATTACCACCTCTTCATCTATTTTTAAATCATTGCAAACTCTTTGAAGATCAATCATTGTCTGATCCATACATACTGCTACAATCTTACATAGCTCACCTCTAATAAGCACAAAACTCTTGCCTTCACATTTTTTACTCAAACCATCTGCATATCCTACAGGAATGGTTACAATAGTAGTTTCTGCGGTACATTTATAGTGATCACAGTATCCTACAGTTTCACCCCGAATCACATTCCTCACATAGGAAACTCGAGTTTTCCAAGTTAATGGAAAATATAATTTTATAATTTTCTTAAAATCATCACTAGGGTAAAACCCGGCAATACCCATTCCAATTCTTACCATATCTAAATGAGTTTCAGGCAAACTTAAGGAAGCAGCCGTATTAGCTATGTGTAAAATATTAAAATCAATGCCAATTTGTTTGGCTTTTTTTATTTGTTCCTGAAAAATATATAACTGCTGCCTCGTTTTTTCTTTATTGTTAATTTGTTTTGCACAAGAAAAGTGACTAAACATTCCTTCTAAATGTAAATTTGATAGGTTGGAAACATACTTTAAAAATGAAAGTACCATACACGGGGAAACACCAATTCTATTTAACCCTGTATTTATTTTAATATGTATGTTCGCCTTAAAGCCTAATTTTACTGCCCGGTCAGATACTTGTTTAGTAAATATTTTTGTACAAACAGTTAAACGTAAATTATTTTTAAGTGCCTCTCCGATCCGCTCATTAGGAATTTCACTTAATATTAATATAGGTAAATTTATCTTTTCCGCTCGTAGCAAGAGTGCATCTTCGATATTTGTTACACCTAACCAATCTATTTCAGTTTCAGTCAAATATTTAGCATAAGGAATAGTTCCATAACCCCATCCATTGCCCTTGACCACTCCTAAGAACAATATTCCACTTGAAATCTTTTTCTTAATATTTTTTATATTTTTTTTAATTAACGATTTATTTATTTCCATCCATGTTCGGTATAATGACATGGTCACCTACTCCCTACCTAAAATAATTTTATATAAAACTTAACCTTATTCATTGTTTTTTCTTCTAACTCGAAAGACCGGATTATGAATCTAAAACTTTCTTAACTTTCGGATAAGCTAATAAACTGTAATTTATTCTTCCTAATCTTTAGCCATTTTAAGATAAAGCTACAAAAGTAAAAAGTGAAAATATCCCAGTAACTTTAATCTCTCCCGATTCATTAACAAAATAGTATAAAGCCATCCATAGACATGCCCGTTGTACTTTAAAACAATTTAAGCTTCGCTTGACCTAAATCCTGGGTCTGTTGCCATTTTACATATTTTAAGATGCTCTTTTTATGCAGACCTATAACAGAGACAAAGTATCATGTTGACAAGACAATACTTTCTTTCCAGTATATCTTAGATAATCAGAAAATCTTTTTCTTTATGTTACCTACAATTTGACATTTTATTTTCCCTATTACTTCATTCACTGAATATCTTGTTGGTAGTATTATCATTATATGTATATGATCTTGATGATATTCGTTGCGATATGCACTATGCCCTGATAGTTCTAATCCCATAAGTATTTAGCATTAATTGATTATTGAATTTCTAATAGCTTTATTACTTAACTAACAAATAAGTGACTAATTCGATATTAATCCTACTTGGCAAATAATAAATTCGGAAGAAATAAACAAATTTTGGGAAAAATAATTAATAAAAGTAATACAAAGATATCACAAGGAATAAATGGCCATATACCAGAAAAAATTTCTTGAATCGGTACTTCCTTACCAGCAACTCCTTTAAGTGCATACACATTTAAACCTACAGGGGGGGTAACGGCAGCAATTTCGGATAACTTTATTGTAATCACTCCAAACCATATCGGATCATAACTAAGCGCTATAATAACTGGAAAAACAATGGGAAGAGTGAGAGCAAAAATACCTGTAGGTATCATAATCATGCCTAGTAGAAAGTAGACAAAGAAAATTCCGACCAAAATGATTATTCTTGGAATAGTTGCTTCTACAATTAAAGTAGTTATTAGTTCGGGAAGTCTAGTTAATGCCAAAGTTCGACTTAAATATATAGAACCAGCAATGATTATAAATATCATTGCAGTCGTTTGAGCTGATTCTCTTAAAGATTCCTTAATTTTCTTCAAATTATTTAATTTCCTTAAATAAATACCAAAAATAAGGGTAAGCAATGCTCCGACAGCAGCAGCTTCTGTGGGACTAAAAATTCCACCATACATCCCTCCAAGAACAATGAAAGATATGCTTAAAATGGGAGCTAATTGTTTAACAGTAATTATCCTTTGACTTAAAGTAATTTTTTTTTCACTTTTTATTTCTGGAGCTAATTCAGGATTTTTTTTCACCCTATAGATAATCGAAATTGAATAAGTTATAGCGGTAAGAATTCCAGGCAAGATACCAGCGGCAAATAATCTTCCAACAGATTGATCGGTAAACATAGCATATATAATAAATAAATTGCTAGGCGGAATCATACAAGCAAATGTCCCTGCAGAAGCAATGCAACCTAATGATAATGACCTTTTATATTTATAGCGTTCCATTTCTGGTAAAGCTAATTTTCCAAAAACAGCCGCCGTTGCTAACGAAGAACCTGAAATTGCTCCAAAAGCTGCAGAAGCAAAACAGGTAGCAATTGCTAATGAACCAGGAAGACCTGCTGTCATTTTATGTAATCCATTGTAAGCTTTTTCAGCAAATCCTCCTCTAGCAGCGAAAGCACCCATTAATATAAATAATGGTAAAGCAACAAAACAAGGAGTATTAATGGAATAATACATTGATTCCCCTATTAAGATTAGCGCAGGTTTAAAGCCGATAATCAACGTGCTAGCAACCAGACCTGTAATTAAAAAACTTATACCTATTTGAAATCCTATAGCTAAAAAAAATAATAAAAGGCAAATTGTAAAATATCCTATAATTGTTAGACTCATCTTAATCTCCTCCATTTTTACCTTATTGACTAATTGAAGTATTTAATTTAAAAAATTTCAATAACTCTTCTTCTTATTGAATTCTCTTTTATTCTTATTGATTTGCATGCACTAATTTCTAGTATTTTATCAAATATTTTTACTAATGCTGATTTGAACCAAGTATAGAAATTGTTTTTTTAAATTCGTCAATTGTATTTAGAATTACCTGTACACAATAAAAAAGTATTCCAACGAAAATGGCTAGTTTAACTGGCCATATTACTAAGGGTAATGTGCCTGCAACTACCTCTCCACTCTGATAGGATTGTATAAAATTCTGTCCTACGGAAAAAAGCAAAATAATTAAAAATAAAGATGTCGATAAGTAAACGGTTGAATCAACTATTTTTCTTAATCTTATTGGCATTCGATTCACGAAAGCATCAATTATAACATGTTCCCTCATCTGTTCACAATGAGAAATCCCAAGATAAGTCGTCGCAACTAACACAAATATTGAAACTTCTGCAATTCCCTGGATGGGAGAATACATTTCTCGGCTAACAAGATCAATAACTAAGAGGACCATCATAACTATTAAAAGCCAACCACATAATTCCGCAAAATAAGTACTGATTATTTGTATTATTTTTTTCATATTTTTTCCTCTTTCTACTTATAAATTTACACAATATATATTAAAAAAATTAATTTTTAAGGAATATTAGTCAGCCAAGATAGGCTACTAAAGCTCTAGTTGAGCCTATCTTGGCAATTTTATATCTATTTCTGCATATTCATATAAACAAAATGTAAATATTTGTTATCAGTAAAGCCAAATGTAAAAATAGACAACTCTACTAATTTTCTTTTTCTTCTTTTTCAATAGCTTCTGTAATAATTTTACTCATTTTGCTTACAATTTCTTCAGCATTTTCGATTCCTTTCTCTTTTGCTCTTTTAATCCAATCTTCCTTCATTTGATCAATTATTGGCATCGACATCCATTTTTGAACATCTTCAGGAGAAGCCGCAATTATTTTATAACCAAGTTCTTTTTGCTCTTCTATTACTTTTTCCCACTCAGCATCAAAAAGTTCAGAAAATCGAAGGCTTGCCGATCTACCTGCTTCCAACAGTTGTTCTTGAATTTCAGCAGGTAAACTATTCCATTTGTCAATATTAATATTGTAAAGATCAGCGGTTGCAATCCAATTTTCTCGCATAGTAAATATATTAGAAGCAACTTCATCTAACTTCGTTCTGTGCAAACCATCTAAATTGGTATAAACTCCTTCGATCATTCCAGTTTGCAAAGCCATATAACAATCTCCCCAGGGAACTGATACCGGAATAGCACCTGCACCTTTTAATTGATCTAAATACCAACTACTAGAAGCTCGAATACGTTTACCCTTGAAATCTTCAAAACAAGTTATCGGTTTTGTCGAACACACCGACATAGGTAATCCGATGTTCATATAAACTGTTCTTTGATTTAAAGATTCAAGCTCTTGGGTTAATTCAGGGATTTCCTCAAAACATTTTTCAATTGCTTCATAGGTATTGCTAAACTTACGAGGACCTTGTGGGTAAATGGCAAAAGATCCAAGAATAAATAGTCTTTCAGGGTTATAATTAGCTTCTATATAACCTATATCTACTATACCTGTTTCTATTCCTTTTAAAATTTCTTTTGCTTTTAATAACGATTCTCCCCAATAAACATTGATCTTAACTTTTCCATTAGTATACTTTTCAACTTCTTCTAAAAACAACTTGACACCAGCTCCTCGTAATCCTACCGGTGCAGTTGTATCAGCCAAAGTTAGTTCATATATTTTTTCTGTAGCATAAATTGAATCGATGCTTAACAATGCAAACAATACTATTAAAAAAATTACTATTATATTTTTCATTTTAATTCTCTCCTTCTATTTAATTTAATAAATTATATTTCGAACTAAATAAGCAAAAAGTTAGCAATTATTCTTTGTCTTAAGTTAATATAAATGGCCACCTCCCTTCTTTTTTTTAGCACCGTTCGCAAAAGCTTAAATAATTGATACAAAATTCTTCGCGAACATTTTTTTCAGACTTCACCACCTTAAGTAAATTTTTTTTGATAAGTTAATAGTCCTTTGTAACCACAAAAACAACTATCGCCTTTTCATTTTTAAATCTTCTTTGATTATACTAAAGATCACAATAGATTAATTTCCCTTTAACCCATACCGCTTTAATGCCTATGGGAAAAATATTTGGTTGAAGATAGGAATTTTGATCCTTAATACTGTTTGGATTAAATAAGACTAAATCAGCGCTCATACCCTCACGAATTAAACCTCGATCCCATAATCTTAATCGTCTGGCTGGTTCCATAGTCATCTTTTTTATCGCTTCTTCTAACCGCATAATATTCAATTCACGAACGTACTTTCCTAATACACGAGGAAAAGAGCCATAGGTTCTCGGGTGAGGATGGCTACCGATAATCCCATCTGTACAGATTGTCTGCAAGGGACACATCATTAATTTAGTTACATCCTTTTCATCCAGACTAAAAAAATTTACTACTACTGAAGGTCCTTCTGTTTGCAATATTTTTAAAACGGCCTCCTCTGGTAACAAATTTATTTTTTCAGCAATATAGGATAATGTTTTACCAACCATCCAACGATTTTCTTTATTTGGTACAGAAATAATCATAATCTTTTCTGCTCCTCCTCTATCTTCTTCAATCTGGTACTTGACTTCACATAAAATCTTATGATATTCATCTTTTCTGTTAAGTCTAAATTGGAATCCTTTTTCCCCGCCGGCATATGCCCAATCTGGGACTAGTCTTTTAAGACCTGTGCAACCTGCTGTATAGGGATAATGATCAAAACCAATATCTAATCCCTCTCTCCTTAACTCAGATAATTTTTTTAATGCTTCTTTAATCTTTCCCCAATTTTTTGGCCCAGACGCTTGAAAATGAGAAATATTTAGACGAACTTTGCTTTGACGAGCCACTTTTCCCATTTCTTCAATCGAGTCTAATAAATGATCTCCTTCATCTCGCATATGTGACATAACAATTCCATCAAACTCAGCAACGACTTTGGCTAATTCAATAAGTTCTTTTGTTTGGGCATAGCTACCAGGAGGATAAACCAACCCAAAAGACATTCCCTTAGCGCCTTCTTTCAAACATTTAGCAGTTAGCTCTTTCATTTTTTTAAGTTCAGAACTGTTTGGTTTCCTATTATCATTTCCCATTACACACGTTCTAATAGTTCCGTGCCCTACAAGGCTTTCTATTCTCACTGCCGGATTTACATCTCTTACCTCGTTCAAATATTCACCAAAACTTCTCCACCAGTATTCTCTATCTAAAACACCTGCCAATGGTGCTATATTATTTGCTAATTCTGTTACAATTGCATTTGTAACTGGAGCTACAGATAAACCATCTTGTCCAATTACTTCTGTAGTAATTCCTTGACGAATCACATGTTCCATATCTTTATTCACAAATACTTCTAAATCGGAATGACTATGCATATTAATAAAACCTGGACTAAGGCATAAAAACTGTGCATCAAAATATTGATTATCTGTTATATTAAGATGATAATTTATTTTTCCTATTTTATCCTTATCAATCAACAAGTCGGCATTAAAAGGTAAATTGCCTGTACCATCATAGATAATTGCATTTTTAATTATCATTTTTTTTGTTCTCCTCTTTAGATATTATCAATATAAATAGTAATTAATTTTTTTCACATATTATTTTTTGAAATATAAATTAAAGTAAGCTGTCTGAAGTATACAATTTTCACAATTTGTCCTTCTTTAAATTTATTATTAAATAGCTTAAAATACATAAAAATACTTATAAAAATTAAAAATCTTTAAATTTCAAATCACCTAAAACCCAAACTGCTTTTATTCCTTCAGGATATACTTTTGGCTCTAAATAAGAATTTTTATCGATGATCGTTTTAGGATCAAATAAAACCAAATCAGCAGACATACCCTCCCTTATTATTCCTCTATCCCAAAGTCTCAATCTTCTTGCCGGCTCCATGGTCATCTTTCTTATTGCTTCTTCTAATCGCATAATATTTAATTCGCGGACATATTTCCCTAATACACGTGGGAAAGAACCATAGGTTCTCGGATGAGGATGACTACCAATAATACCGTCAGTACAAATAACCTGTAACGGGCTTTTCATTATATAGGAAACGTCATCAGGACTGATGGCAAAATACACTGCTACAACCGAAGGTCCTTCCTTTTTCAATAAATCTAATGCAGCTTCCCCTGGTGTTAATCCAATTTTCTTCGATATCAAATCTAAATCTTTTCCTGACATCCAACTATTTTCTTTGGTTCTTATTGTTGCAATTAAAATCTTATCGGCTCCACCCCTTTTTATGATATTGGTATCAACTCCTTCTAAGATTTTCTCATACTCATTCTTGTCGTTTAATCTATCTTGAAAAGCTTTTTCTCCTCCTTCATATGCCCAGGTAGGAACAATCACTTTTAATCCAGTGCATGAAGCATCATAGGGATACTGGCAAAAATTAATTTCTAGTCCTTCTTTGTTTGTTTCTTCAATTTTCTTCAAAGCTTCTCGTACTTTACCCCAATTCTTGGAACCAAGAGCTTTAAGATGAGAAATATGTACCCTAACTTTACTCTCTTTTGCCACTCTAATCATTTCATCTAACGATTCTAATATTTTATCTTGTTCATTTCTCATATGAACCATCATAATGCCATCGTATTCTGCAACAACTTTACATAGTTCTATTAATTCCTCAGTATTAGCATAACTACCAGGAGGATATATTAATCCTAAAGAAAGACCTTTTGCTCCTTCTTCCATACTTTTAGCAACCAACTCTTTTATTTTTTCAAGTTCAGAACTGTTTGGTTTTCTATTATCATTTCCCATTACACACATTCTAATGGTTCCATGACCTATAAGGCTTTCTATTCTTACTGCTGGATTTGCATTTCTTGCCTCGGTCAAATATTCACCAAAACTTCTCCACCAATATTCTCTATTCAATATCCCTGCTAGTGGTGCCATATTATCGGTTAATTCTGTGACGATTTTATTCGTAACAGGAGCCACTGAAGAACCATCTTGCCCTACTAATTCAGTAGTTATACCTTGTCTAATTACATGAAGCATTGACTCATTTTTAAAAACTTCTAAATCTGAATGGCTATGGACATTAATAAAACCTGGCGCTAAAGCCATTCCTTTCCCCTTTACTATTTCGCAAGAATCTAAATTAATGTCCCTTTGAATTTGTATAATTTTTTCATCTTCGATTAAAACATCAGAGAAGAAAGGTTGAGTCCCGGTTCCGTCATATACTGAAACATTTTTTATCAGTGTTTTGCTCATAAAAAATCTCCTTACTATTCAATAAAAATTATTTATATTCCACAAATATTGCCAGGTCAGGACAGGTTAATTCACAAAGCTTACATTTTGTACATTTTGTTTCATTAACCACTTCAGGAATGACAAATCCTTTATCATTTACCTTATTTCTCATTTGAAATACATTATTGGGACAAAAATACATACAAAGCTTACAACCTTTACATATTTTTTCGTCTACATAAATAGACATATTATTTATCCTCAATCTTCTTAATTAATTTAACGATTTCCATATGATTATTTGCTATATATGCTCCTGCTTCTCTTAGAGCATCAATTTTGGACTCTGCTGTTCCTAAATTACCTTCTATAATTGCTCCGGCATGACCTAATGATTTTCCCTGGGGAGCTGACTTTCCAACAATTAATGAGATGACCGGTTTATGCACTTTTTCTTTGATCAACTTGGCTGCTTCTTCTTCCATGGTTCCTCCAATCTCTCCAAGCAATACTATAATCTTCGTTTCATCATCATCTTGAAACAATTTGAGAATATTTAATTGCGTTGATCCCCAAAAAGGACCTCCTCCAATGGCCACAACGGTTGATTGCCCTATCCCATTTTCTGTTAGAGTTTTACCAACTTCGTAAGAAAGAGCACCGCTTTTTGATACAACTCCAACCTGACCTTGGGTATATAATTGAGGAGGATGAACCCCTAATTTACATTTTCCTGGTGAAATTAATCCAGCTGAACCCGGACCTAGAATTTTTGTGCCTTTATTTTCTGCGAATTTAAGGATTCCAACAACATCATGTTCAGGAATTCCTTCTGTTGTTAAAACCAAGAACTTAATGTTATTTTCTATGGCTTCAAGGCAAGAGTCTTTACAATAAGGAGGGGGAACAAAACTGATGGCAGCATTAATATCATGATTATCCATGGCTTCCTTAATGAAATCATATACTGGTACTCCCTCAACTTCTAATCCTCCTTTTCCCGGCGTCACTCCTGCAACAATATTGGTGCTATATTTTTTCATGATCTCAGTTTGTAATCTACCGGATTTTCCGGTTATTCCTAAAACCAAAACTTTGGTATTTTTATCAATTAAAATAGACACTAATTACCTCTTGCTTCTTTCACAGCTGCTTCAGCTGCTTCATTTAAACTATTATATACCGGTATATGTTCATCTCTCATTAATTGTTTACCAATTTCTTCCTTGGTACCACACATTCGTATAAAAATCGGCATATTATTTTTAACCTCTTTTTTAAATTTGATAATTCCTTCTGCCATGTCATCCATCCGATTAAAACCGCCGATTAAAACCACCAAAATACCTTTAAGTGAGGAATGGCCGTTCACCAACTTCAATGCTTTCAACATAATTTCTGAACTAGTAATGCCTCCCAGTTCACAAAAACTAGCTACTCTGCCACCAAAATCACTAATCAAATCAAGGGTAAGAAGACCAGTGCCCGCTCCGTCAGATATTACTCCTATGTTTCCGGATAGGGGAACAAATGTGATGGTATCATCTGTAGATTCGGAAGCATTTGAATCTTCTTTGTCCTTTATTAATTTTTTTTCTTCTTCTAATTTTTGAAATAATTCTTCATGACGGAAATAGGATTGATTATCAAGATTTATTTTTGAATCAATTGCTACTAATCCACCGGGAGTAATCGCAAGAGGATTTATTTCAACTAATGTAGCATCGTACTCTTTAAAGATTTTGTACATTGCCTTAATTATTCTTTTAAATTCTGAATAATTTTCTATATTTATTTTTTTCGCAATATAGCGAATTTGATATTCTAATATTCCTAAAAAAGGATCAAACTCTATAAAGTGTATTTTTTCTTTATTTAATTTAGTACTTTCCTCAATATCCATACCTCCAGAGGTCCCTACTATTAGTACCGAAGTTGATTTGCCCCTATTGAAGGTAATTGAAAGATAAATTTCTCTTAAAATATCAACTTTTTCCAACGCTAATATAGCATTAACTTTCTCTCTCTTAATGGTTAAAGCGAATAACTCATTTATTATCTTTGATACATCAATGTTTCCATCCCATATTTTTATGCCTCCAGCTTTTCCTCTACCACCAACTAAGAGCTGGGCTTTCAAAACTAAAGGTGGCGTAAGATTTTTGACTTCATCATTTGCATGAATTAAGATACCTGATTGAACTGGAATCCCATATTCTTTAAATATTTCCTTACCCTGAAATTCATATAATTTCATTCAGTATCCTCCATAGTTATATCTAAATCTTTTGCAAATTGCACTCCAGCATTAAACGCTTTTAAATTTATATCAATAAATTTTTTTGGAACCATTGAAGTAATAATTTTTCTTAAATCATCTTCACTAACAACCTTAATTAACTTTTGCAAAAACCCTAAAATTACCATATTGGCGGCAATTCTATTCCCGCTTTCTATTGCCATTTCAGTAGCAGGTACCTTGTAAATATTGGCATCAACAGAAGGAATCTTGGTGACAAGTTTAGGATCTACTATTAAAATTCCCTTCTTTTTTAACGTATTTAAGTATTTTTCTAAAGCACTTTGAAACAAACAAATTAAAATATCTTTATATCTAGTTGTAGGCGAATTGATCGATTTATCTGAAATAATTAGTTCTGTTTGACATTCTCCTCCTCTTGCTTCTGATCCAAATGATTGAGTTTGTACTGCATATAAATTTCCCTTCTTCACTGCAGCGGTACCTAAAATTACTGCGGCCAAGATAATTCCTTGACCTCCGAAACCACTAATTCTAACACTTAAAGGTCTCAATTATCTTCCTCCTTAAATAAAGTGGTCCCCTGAAATATCGGATGTTTTTCATGAATAAATTCTCCCAAAACAAATTTATCTTTTAATTCCTGCTCGCTTAATTTTTCAGCTTTTGTTTTTAAGATAGATTTATTATCAATCCAATTTAATACTTCTTCCGTATCACCGGTCTTCAGAGCATAACGGCCAAAATTGGTGGGACATTGGGACAAGATTTCAATCAGGGAAAATCCTTTATGTTGCAAGGCCTTTTTTATTGCTTTAATTGTTTGAATCGGCTTGGCCGTGCTCCATCGACTTACATATGTAGCCCCAGCACATACCGCAAGTTTACAAACATTAAGAGGATTTTCTTCACTTCCATAAGGCGTGGTCATGGTTATTGAATTTAAAAGAGTTGTTGGAGCTACTTGCCCTCCAGTCATGGCAAAATTAAAATTATTAACCATAATGACGGTAACATCAAGGTTGCGCCGGGAAGCATGTAAAAAATGGTTACCACCAATAGATACTAAATCTCCATCACCGGCAAATATTACTACTTTTAAATCTGGTTTATACAATTTAATACCGGTTGCCCAGGCTAGTGTTCTACCATGGACGCCATGGAGAGAATCAGTATTTAAATATATCGGAATTCTTGCTGTACAACCAACACCACCGATGGTGATTATCTTTTTAAAATCTAGCTGTAAATCATCCACTGCTCTTAAAAAATAATTCAAAATCTGTCCGCACCCACAACCAGGGCAAAAAAAGTGAGGTAATTTTCCATTCCTGATATATTTTCTAAGTGGATTCGTTTTTTGTGGTGTCATTATAAAGCCTCCTTAATAGCGGAGTATATCTCTTCCTTTGTATGGATAATACCCATATTTTTTGTAATACTAGTAACAGGACAAAAAGGTAAGCATAATCTTTCAATTTCTTTTACATACTTGCCAATATTCATTTCCACAACAAATATCCTTCTTACATTTTTAGCTATATCTTTTATTAAATTTTCATGAATAGGCCAAACAGTAATTAACTTTAACACTCCGATTTTTATGCCATCATTTCTAGCCATCTCAATTGCATCGAGTGCCGGTCGAACTTCGCTTCCATAGGCAATAATTACTGCATCCGCATCATCTAAAAAATATGATTCAGTTTTACAGATTTTATCTTTATTTTCTCTGATTTTACCGGTAATTCTTTGATATAATTTTTTATATCCCTGTGCATCCCAATCAATCGTGCCGTCTTCATTGTGATAATTTAAGGTATATAAAGTATGATAGCCTTTTCCCATTGGGGCAAACTCCGGAGGGCTATTATTCTTTGCTTTAAACGGTAGGTATTCTTCCGAGGTTAATGATGTATACATTCTTTTATATATTTCTATATGCTCTTTTTCAGGTATTTCTACTCTTTCTCTCATTAAGGCAATAGTTGTTTCAGACATAACTATTACAGGATTTCTAAATTCTTCAGCTAAATTAAAAGCCAATATGGTAAAATCAAATAATTCCTGGGCTGTCGAAGGGGCTAATACGATACTTTCATAATCTCCGCTTGCTCCCCAACGCATCTGCATCACATCTGCTTGGGTAGCAAAGTTTTCTCCTCTACACCTTTGAACATCAACTATTACACATGGAGCTTCTACTGCTGAAGCATAACCAATTCCTTCCTGCATATAATTAAAACCAGCGCTTGCGGTTGCAGTCATTACTTTAGCACCAGCCAATGAAGCACCTATTACGGAAAAAATAGAAAATAATTCATCTTCACCTTGGACAAATATACCCCCGACCTCAGGTAATCGTTTTGACATCAACTCCGAAATTTCATTAGCTGGAGTAATGGGGTAACCTGCAAAATAATCACATCCTGCAGCTAAAGCTCCTTCAACAACTGCATGATTACCTAGCATAAAGTGTACTCCGCTTAAAACTCGACCTTTTTTTACTATAGCCACGAAAATCTCCTTTCTTGCTTTTTAAAAATTGACTTTCTTAGAAGAAGCATAATTTTCACAGCTTTAATATAAACTGTTCAATGTTTAATTCAAGATTTGTTTAAATATACCGTCATATTTTCCCAATTTTTAATATATTTACTTTACCTTAATTTTAATTAAACAATTTTAGGGTAAAGTTTTTTACTTATATATAAGAAAAAAACTCTATTCCGGGAGAAATACAATCGTATCATAAACATTTTTAACGTGCTCATAACTACTCTTTTCAGCAAGTTTACTGTCATGAGCGGCTATCGCATCCTTAATAGTCTTATGTTCAGATAGAGATTCTTTACGAAATATTGAATAAATCTTGCATAATAAGAGAAAATTCGCAAGATGATTATAAATTTCTAATAGTATACTATTTTTACTTTCTTGAATAATTAGCTTATGAAATCTATGGTTTAAAAGTTCATAATGTGGCCTTATTTGATGGCAAGAAAGGTCTTCCTTCTTAAGAAACTCTTCCATTTCTCTATAAATACTGTCTAGTTCTTTAATCTTATCCTCGTTAATTCGCTCTGCAGCCTGCCTAGCAGCAAATCCCTCTAATATGGATCTTATCTCGAGAGTTTCAAATAATTTTTCACGGGTAATTTTAATTACCTTAGCTCCCTTATTAGTGGTTATTGAAACAAGGTTTTCAGAGACAAGGCGTCTTAAAGCCTCCCGAACTGGCGTTCTACTAACCCCTAATGAATTTGATATTTTACGTTCCTGTATTTTTACACCTGGTTTAAGTTCTCCATTAATAATTGCCTTACAGAGATATTGATATACCTTTTTTTCATGTGAAATTGAATTTTTCATTCCTGTTTTTGAATCCTTTCCGCAAAATCATTTATATCCATTTTAGATCATTCTGTACTTTCCTATAATCCCATATAATATCTTATTTTTAAAAATTCTATTAAAATATTTAAACTAACATCATTTATTTACAATAGGGTATACCATTAAACTAAAAATGGTATACTATTAACTCAAGAATAGGTTACCATCAATATATATTCCTTGTCAAGTTTTTTTCTTAATCTGTTATTTACAAATCAAAAGTGGACTAATCAAAAACAGTAAAAAGATGTAATCTAGAACTAAATTCTAAAGAGAAAAGAGGTTCTAAATTATGTCTAAACAATTACACAAAAACTTTGTAGATGAGCAAGTAAAATTAATATTAAAAAGTTATGTGGATAAAGAAATCAAGATTATTCATATCTTATCGATTCTCAGAATCAAAAGAAGCAGATTCTTTGAATTGTTAGCAAAATATCGTAAAGATCCAGATAGTTTTTCTATCCAGTATGAAAGGAAAACCATTAACCCTGGTTATTCTTTCCCTTCCGGATAAAAAATAACTTCTTTTTCCCTGCTTACATCATTATTTATATTTTTAATCCTTCCAGAATCAATCAACTCTTTTATTATCTCTCTTCTCTTTTCTTCCAGAACAACCTCGAGCATTTTTGAAGTTTTCCCTTTAATTCTTTCCTTGTTTAACTGCACCTTCCAAAAATCGGGTAGCCTGTTTTCTGTTTCTATTTTTATCTCTTCCTGCTGTGAAGGATCAAGAGAATTATAAATTTGTTCTATTTTTTTAATTTCTTCCTGCCTCTTTTTATTTTCCTCTTCTTTTTGTTTAATTTTGATAAATTCTATTTTTTCCTCTTCTTCTTCCCGCCCTTCCTCTCTTTTTTCCCTCAAATATTCCTCCGGGAATTGCCAATTTTCTCTTATTGCCTTCACTATATAAGCTGCTTTATCGCTGGCATTAGAATAATTAATTGCCTCAATCCATTTTTCTATCAACTCTTGATCATTGTTTTTTATTAGCTTTTCAGCGGTTACCTTGGAAACATTTATTTTAACTAATTTATTAACTAAATCAACCTGCTCTTTAGAAAAAATTTTTAATTCCTTTTTAACGATCTTTAGAGATAAGCCCGGGCCCCGAGCTTGCCCTTAAAATTTTAGGCTGCCTGATAATATTTTTTTATTGTGCAGCCAAATTAATTTTTTGGTAACGCCCTGGTAACGTGCCAGTCTCATTATTAATTTTTGGTAAACCTTTTTTTTGGTGCAATCCCGGTGCCAACCCGGTGCAATTTTTTTATCTTATATCACTAACCTTTTTTAGCTAAACTGGGGACGTCCTGGGGACATTTTCCTTTTTGTCTTTTTCCTGTCCTTTTTGTCCTTTTTATGTGTTTTTTGTGTTTTTTATTAGCCTTCCCGAGTTCCGAACACTCCTAAAAAATAAAAGCCTTCTTTATCTTTCCTAACCCTTTGTTATTAACTATTCACCTGAATTATTAGTTCCCCGAGTTCTCCTGAAATGAAGAAAGCCCTTTTTTGTCTGTTTCTAGTCGAATTAGTCGAATTCTCTGCCCTTCCTTTTTAGTGATATCCTGTCAGATCCGTCAGATTTTCTGCCATGGTATTTTAGCTAAAACAAAACCTTCTATTTTCGTTTTTATAGCCCCTGTTTTTTAAATATGTATAAAAGATAAGCCCATCCCTTAAAAATAAAATTCGCTACCAGTGCAAAAATTAGGGGGTATTTGAGGTATTCTGGAAAGATAGAGAGGTTTTATCTGATTAGTGGAGAATTAAAAAAATAATCGCTTTCTGTACCGTTATCCGGGGATCAATCGTTTCTCTAGTATGATTCCCTGTAAAAATTAGTCTATACCTAAAAACTCCCACCATAAGACCCTTTTTTTAAGAGATAAATAAGAGCCTCCCATGCGCGTACCACCCATATTTGCGCCCCTTTTCAAATGCTTTTACTATAAAAAGAGCTTCAGATTGTCCTGCTTTATTCATACTGTTTGAAATTATATAATTACTCCTTTCTAAAAGCACCATGCGATACAGACTGAGGAAGAGCACTGGGAGATATTCTTTCCGAGAAAATCCGACGACCCCCTACCCCCTACCCTTCAATTTATCGGGGAGTTAGAGGGATTTTTTATTTTTTAGATTTCTATTCCTCTCGATATCTCCTCAAAAGTTCCTCTTCAATGGTGCTAAAATAATAGTATCAGATCGATAGCATATTTTTAATGTTCCTATAAATTCGCCTTCTCCAGGCCGTTGGCCACATCATCCTTTGAAACATAAGTATATATAATCGTGCTATTGAGGTTTTTGTGCCTTAAAGCGTTTTGAGTGAGCCTCAAGTCCCTGGTATTTCTTAGATATTCAGTAGCGAAGCTGTGCCTAAAGATATGAGGATAAACCTTTTTATTGATTCCTGCTTGCTTCCCATATTCTTTAATAAACCTTTGCAATTCCCGGGGCCTGATCCTCTCTCCATTCTTACCGATAAAGAAAGCATCTCCTCTATTATTGTAGTTAAAGGTTTTCCTAGCTCTTAGATATCTTCTTAACTCCTTCCAGGTCTCATCTTTAGTCAAAGGCTGGTATTCGTCATTTCCTCTCTTGCCGGCCCGGATCTTAATTCGATTCTCTTCGAAATAAATATCCTCATCGTTCAGGTTGCAGGCTTCGCTATTCCTGATCCCCGTAGAGAATAAAAGCCTTATAATCGCCTGGTTTCTTACTGCTAAAAAGATATTATTCTTCAAATAGCTTAGAAACTTTGTGCCTTTTAGTTTCTCCTCTATTAGTTTTTTCTTATAAAGCTCTTCCAGTCCTGCTCCTACCTCTATTAGTTTCTTTATCTCTTCCCTGGTCAAAACTACCGGGGTCTTTTGTCTTTTCATTTCTTTATCCTCCTTCATAATTTCTACCATCATCATAAAGTATAGGGGATATATTGTCAAGTATTTTGACGTAGAATAGTCAATTCTACGCCAGAAGTCTATATTATTTTGTTTTTATATTTTTGAAACCCTTACAAACAAAAGACTTTTTAAAATTGCCCTTATTGTGTTTTGACGCTTTACCTCGCAAAGTCCTTAAGATAACCTTATTTCAAAAATTATAATTCTCTTATTCGACATAAAATTGATAAACATTTCCTCTCCTTTAAATAAAAAAATGCCCCCGCTTTCTTAGAGCAGGGGCTGGATATTATTCTCCTATTTTTTAATTTCGATTAGCTTGAGATAAAGACCAATTTATTATTCTACCTTCTTTCTTAACTCTTTACCGGCTTTAAAGAAAGGAACATTTTTAGCTGGTATCGATACATTTTGGCCGGTGCGGGGATTTCTGCCCTCTCGAGCAGCTCTCTTTTTAATACCGAAAGTACCGAAGCCTATTAATTTAAAGGCATCACCCTGAATTAAACAATCAGTAATATTTTTAAATACCGATTGTATAACTTCGGTAGCTTTCGCTTTGGTGAAGTTCATTTCTCCAGCCACCTTAGCGATCAATTCACTTTTAGTCATTCTAAAAGACCTCCTTTTTTTTATTTTTTAACATATGCTATAACTCTTAGAGATGAAGGAAAAGGCAATTGTTAAAAGTATTACTTCTAATTATACGACAAGGCATTTTAAAAATCCTTCTTTTTCAAAAAATTATTTTTAAAAAAAATCGTCTCTACTTCTCAGAAAAACCTTAAAATATTTTTTAAGGAGAAAATGAGCATTAGAAATAGGGTTGTGCAAAACCGATTTCTACTCCTCGAGAATCTCCTAAAAATAAAATAAGGAAATTTCGAGAAGTAGAATTGGGTGTTTGCAAGAAGTAAAAGTAAAGCTCTTTTTTTCTCAAAAACTAAATCTAAAAATTTAAAAAATGAACGACATCTTTTGACCTCTTGCAGGGGCATTAGAATAGCGATAGGAAAAGCATGAAAAATAAAATAAGGGAATTTTAGAGGGTGCTGAAACCCTTAAAAATAAAGGTTTTCAGGATACGAAAAAAGGTATTTTCTCTACTCCTCTAAAATAAGACCAAAAATAAAATAACTAATGACAAAAATGCGGTCAAAAAAGAGATGTTGTTTTTGCCCTTTGCAGAGGTCTCGGGAAGATCTCAAAAATCTCTTAAAATATTTTTAAGCAAAAAATGGGCATTAGGATTGGGGTCATACAAGGCCAGAATGAACATCTCAAAAATCTCTTATCGCATAATTAAATACTCAACAAAACACTTGTGCCTGTTTATGTTTTCTCTTACTAGAGAAGGTATTGACTACCGCGTCTCCATAGTCCGGGGACCGACTCAATCTTTTTTTAATCCTATCTTTCTCTTCGATTATGATATCCCCGTTACTCCTGGTACTCCAATGCACCTCGGTTAAATCCTGGGTCAGTTCATCAATAGGAGGCAAGGCCAACTCCCCATCTAATGCAGGATCCAAGGCATCTCTTAAAGCCCAGTATAAATGGGCCCTCATATTAGCAAAGGTCCTCTGCTCAGTTAAGTCAGTTAGTCCCTTTGCTGATTCTGAGGCCTTAACTCCCACGGCACTAACCTTCAGTTCTTTTAGTCTCGAATAGACTCCCGCGCCTTCTCCGGATGAATCTACGTAGGCAATATCTTCTTTCTTTGTTAAGGTGTTTTTAATCTTACCTACCGTTACCATGTGATCTTGTTTACTGTAGGTCTTGAATTTTTCAATAACATTTCCCCTTCTAAAAGCAAATACAGTAAGGTCCCTTCCCATACCTGCGACATCAACCCCCAACTTTAAGGTGCCTTCTCCTTTCCCTTTTAGATCCTGCCATCTGTCGTTAGCCATTTCCACCCAGCTTAAAGGAATTAAGGCATCTTCAGTTGCTCGAGGAAATTCACCCATGACCTTTACTAAGAACAAATCATTAGGCCTGTACCATTTACCATTCCATCTAAAATCAGAAGAGTCTTTGTTTGCTTCGCTTTCCTCTATCCCTACTACCCAGCCAGGCTTCCTGATCTTCTCATCAATCCACTCGTAATCCACCTGCCCGGGTATTAGTATTTTCTTGGCCCTGACGTTTACGGCATTCAAACAGTTCATCTTAAATTTTTTATATAAAGGACTCCTGGTGCTCTGATAGGCTTCTCCGGTAGTCCTATTGGGGTTAAATATCAAAACTAATCTACTATTCCCAGTTAATATCCCCTCGATAGCATCAAAGGTTACCTGATCTATCCCAGAGGCCTCAGTAACTACTACCATAAGGTTAGGAGAATGGAAGCCAGTCCAATCTTCTGGTTTCTTGTCTTTAGTTTTAAAGCCTAATAAGAACCAAGCAGGGTCTTCAAAAGTTATTTTATGAGTCCATAGGTCTCCACCAAGATTTACTTTAGCACTCTTATATACTCTGGCTATCTCAGACATCATAATGCTGATAACCTGCCTATCGGTCGGTGCTGTATTAATAACCTTTGAGGGAACATTTAAATAGAGGAAACAGATAGAAGCCACGGCGGCTACATAATCCTTTCCTGCTGCATGGCCTGACCTGACTGATGTTCTCCTGGATACTTGTATTGCCTCTAATATCCGCCTTTGCCTTCGGTCTAATCGAACCCCCAAGAAATCTCTAGCAAATTTATTCCAGTCACCCTGAAGTTGATTCTTTAAGGCTATGCACTCCTCATTTATTTCCATCGTTCTTCTTCAGCTCCTTCTCTTTGGCAATAGTCGCCTTCATGAATTCTTCAAAGCTCCCTGGTCCCCCAATCTCTTTTCGGTCTATTAAGATTCCCATTAATTTAGCTTCTTCTTTAGCAACGTCAAACACCAACCTTAAATCATTCTCACTATATGCCTTATCTTTGATTTCCCGCATCTGAGAAATATGATAGCCAATCCCAGAGGATTTCACGTTAGCAAAATATCGTGCCCACTCTTCTTTCGCTAATTTAATATAATTGCGTGCTTGCCGATCTTTCAAACTCCATTTTTCGGCAATAAAATGCAATATAAAACCAGTAGATCTCCTCCTCAAAAGTAAACTAACTTGATATATTCTTTTTTCTTTTTCTACCTCATCAATTCTTTTTCCTGCCATTTATATCACCTCCTAATTTCTAAATAAAAATAGCCTAAACCCTTCAAATTATTCTTTTTGTAGACGTCATAGACGTCATATCGGTAATACAAGTTTAGTCCCATGAGAGAGAAAACATAAAATTAAACCTGATTTAGCCTTTTGATGTCTATGGGGTCTAAATATTAATCTTTAATAAGGCAATTCTTCCTCTTTATTTTTTAGACCAATGCCCTGCCAGCCTCTATTTTGTATAGGTGATCCGAATCTCACTGACCTATAACCTCTCTCTTCTAATCTCCTTCCGAATACCTTTTTTACTATCTCTTTCTCGTTATTCTCATCACACCAGCCTTTATAGGCTTTATATAATTCTTTAGTAGTAATCCGAACCTGATGGTCCTCGATACAGCACTCCTCTATGAATTCAGCCAACACATCCATCTGATCCCGGTATTGAGCAGTAGCCTCTTTAATTTCATCCGGAGTTTTTAATTTTTCTCCTTTCCATTTTTTATAACCTTTAAGAATCCAGTTTAAAATTCCTTCTTTTTCTTCCAGTAGAATTTTATCGTATTGTAAAATTCTTTCTTCTTCCGGAATGACCACCTTAAAAGGAATCAATCTAATTTTTCTCCAGAAGCCTGAGGAGAATTCTTTGACCAGCGGTTTATGATTAGAAGCCAGCCAAATCTTACATTCCGGATAAAAATCGAAATACTCTTGCCTCAAAAATCTGGCGGTTATTAAATCGGATCCAACAATAGTCTTTAATAATGGTTCATTAAATTTTCTATTCTCTCCAGCTTCGATAGCCGATACAAATCGAGCTCCCCGCATCCTGGCCAGATCATTAGGAATATTATTTCCTTTTCCTCTACTCAAGAAGGTATCGAATGGAGTATTGATTCCATAATCCCCTAAAATCTCCTGTACAATATTCATAAAAGTGCTCTTTCCATTTGCCCCTATACCATAAAGTATGAACCAACATTGCTCTCCTGTATTTCCGGTTAAACTATATCCTAAAGCAGTTTGAATATAATCTACCAGATCTTTATTTCCTTCAAATATTTTATCCAGGAAAGCCAGCCATTTCGGGCAATCTGCTTCCGGTTTATAACTAACCCCGGCTACTTTTGTTAACATATCCGTGGCTATGTGTTCCCTGAATTCCAAAGTTTTTAAATCTAGGGTCCTGTTTTTTAGATTCAGGATATAGGGATCCTGGTCAAAGTCATCTGGGATCGCTGCCATGGCAGAAGTAGCAAGCTCAGTCATCGCCCTGATAGCTCTCTGGCTTTCTGATTTACGGGCATAATCCACTAAAATTTTTCTCGCTTTGTCATCTATTATCTCAGAAGCCTGCTGGTAATAACCCATTATCACCTTCTTGGCCAGCTCCTGAGTTTCGTTCTTTTCATCTTCTTGCCACTTCCCTTCCCGGTAGACTAGCCAACTATTCCATATTTTGCAGTATAATAACTTACCTTGGTATCTCTTAAGGTAGCTTTCCGAATTCCACAGATCGGTAGGTCGAAAATCTCCCGCAGTAATGATCTTATCTTCTTCTTCCTTTTCTTTAAATTTTTTGGGTTCATATTTAGCAGGGTCATATTCTTCTTCGAAATCCACATAACCTTTTAACTCCTGCAATATCTCTTTATTGGTCAGCTTTCTTCCTTCAACTTCTACGGTCTCTATTTTGTCAAGCCAATCATCAGAATCCTCTTTCTCAGCTAAATCAGGTAAGTGGATGACCTTAAATGATTTTGTATTCCCCAGATTACTATCAGCAATTTTTATTACATGTTCTTCTCCAGGTTTATCATTATCGGGGATTGCCACCACTTTTCTGCCTTTTAAGTATTGGTTAAATTCGGGATTCCAATTACTAGCTCCCATCGGATTTGTGGTCGCCAAGAGCCCTAAATCATTAGTAAATCTGTCACAAGCTTTTTCTCCTTCCTGTATAAAGATTGTCTTATCAGGATGGTCTATAATTTTCTTTAAATTATACAGAACTAATTTGACTTTTTTTCCATTGGGCAAGGTCAATCCCATATACCATTTTTTGGTAACAGGGTCATAACATTCCTGCCAAAATTTTCTGGGATTGATTATCTTACAAGTTCTGTGCAAAGGAGTTTTACCATCTTCATCATAGTATATCCACGCTTTATCAAATTTCTTATAAGGAACCACTGCTCTTTTTTTCTTTTTTGGATACGCTAATTCCTCCAATTCACTGTCTTTTTTCTCTTGCAGATATTTCTTACTCGACTTCTGCTTATAGCCTTTCGAGTTCCCCTGCTCCCGTAAATGCCTTTCCCAAGTTACCCCTTTTGCCTCAATGCAAACAGGGCAGTTATAAACCCCTTTTGAAGGATTAACCAACATAGAGGGGTGTACATCTAAATGCGCAGGGTTAATACAACGGGCTAAATACTCCCCTTTACTTCCTATCTTTTTAGCTGAAACTGTTACTTTTTTTTGTGTTTTATAGTGGCATAAATCAATATATTTCTCGCCCATCTCTTCTTCCTCCTCCATCATCATTTTTTCGTTGAAATCTAAAAATTTCGTGCTTTAGATTCAGAGCACAATCCCGATAGGCTAAAGCAGGAACTTTCCCGGCCTGAAAGAAATTTTCAGCCAGTCTTTTTAAATTTTGACCTGCCAATACAAAGACGATTCGCCCCGGCTTTATCCGATCCCTTAGCATTTTTTTCAATCTAGCTCCCCGGCAGATCATAAAAGCAGTCTGCCATAGATCGCTAGTTTCATATTTTTCTTCCATAAGTATTCCCTCCATTTCTATTTCTATTTTTTTCAAGGTCTAAAAATAAAAAAAGAGCTCAAAACTCCCCCAAATTATTTTTAAAATAATCTTAAGAAAGCTTGGAGCCCAAAAAAACCGTAAGGACCAACTTTTTAAGCATCATTATTATTCTATTTTCTGCTGTTTCTTCGAAGAATAAGTAAAAAATTTTTTTTCTTTATAAGCTTCCTTGCGGTCATCTCAGTAATAAGGAATACCGAAAGGTAAAGGTCACTTATCTTGTATATGCTTAATATTTTGGTCGTTATAAACAATCTCTCTATCATGAATTTTTGCTTGATTTTTCAGATATTCCCGGGCGATAATAATTGCAAGTATCCGAAAACCTTTACTAACGTATTTATTTAATTTTTTTCCCTTAACGCAAACAACATCCATTAGCTTATCTCTTTTATATCAAATAAGTCATCAAATTTGTGCTCAGGTAGTTTTTTCATAATTCGTTCGCGTAATTTAGGGGAGGGATTCCTTGAGCCGTCCATTAATTGAGACATATACCCACTACTTATCTCTAACTTATAGGCAAGCCAGTTTTGAGATTTGTTTTTTCTTATTAGGATTTTCTTTACTTCTTTGTTTCGTATATATACTTTCATCTTCCACCTCTACACTACATTATGTTAGTGTTTATTACTCACATATTATGATATCACTCATGCTAAATATTGTCAATCTTACGTTAGTAACTTTCACTTGCATTTATTAGCATAATATGTTAATATAATTTTAAAAGGAGGAATAGAACATGAAAAACAAATTAAAAGAACCATTTCCTTTCGGTGATTTCTTAAAAAAATTACGTGCTCGTAAAGGAGTAAGCCTAAAAAAGGTGGAAGAAGAAACCGGCATTTCAAATGCTTACCTTTCGCAACTTGAAACCGGCGAGCGGAGACGCCTTCCTAAACCCGACCGGCTGAAAGCCCTTGCAAATTATTATAATGTCTCGATTCAGCAATTATTGGAAAAAGCTGGATATTATGAAGAGGAGGACATTCAAGAAACGAAAGAACAAAAAATTGAAAAAGCTTTCTTGCATGTCTTAAGCGATCAGTCTTTTAAATACGGTACCCGGCTTAAAGGTAAATATGATTTAGATGCTAAACGCTTTATCGTGGAAATGTATGAAAAACTAACTAAAAAGAGGTTAATGGATTAAATGATGAATGACCTTTTTAAATTCTGTACAATCGATAATTTTTGCAGTCACGTGATGTTTGAATATAAAAAAATTAGCTTCTTTAAGATCTTTGAGAATAAGAAATTTAATCTTGATGCTTACTTCCTCGCCAACGAATTTAGAAAATATTTTAACTTACAATACCCCTTATCACTACAGCAGATTTTAACAATTTGTAATGATTCTAACTTTTCTGTTCATATGCTTCCCGGCAAAAATAAGTCACGAGGGTACAACTTCACTTATGGTGATAAGGTAGCTATTTTCTTCAAAGAAAAAGATTCTCCTAGTGGCCAGATATATACTGTTCTGCATGAGCTCTATGAAATAATTTATAGAAAAATTGATTTACAAAACCCTAACTTCTTCTACAAAGACATAAAAAAAGATGTTGAATCAAAAGCCAATCTTTTTTCTGCCTGTGTCTATATACCATACGAAAACGCTCTTGATTGGATTGATTCTAACGGACTGGACGTATTCGGCTTAAAAAACTTTTTTAATTGTTCATACATAACAGCGGTAATACGGATGAATGAAGTATTATGCAACGCGATAAACGCATTCACTCTTGTTCCAACTCCTGCGATTAGTATTTTTTATGAAAGACCTTTTTGGAAGCAGGATACAGATGGGAAGACTCCACGTTTGCAACTAAAATTTTATGGTAAAAGTCAGGGATTTCCTTTTACATTAAAGCGATCAGAGATTAATGAAATTCTTTTTAGCAACAAAGAAATAGAGAATATTTCAATCCCTAAATTGATAAATGCCTTTTCAAAATCTGACAATGAGTTCATATTACATAATATAAAAATGGTATTCAGAAGCTCTGAGTTAAGAGTAGATATTCTTATACGAAAAGTAAATTGGAGAAAATATAAGTATACTGCTAAAGTCTTGATTCAGATTGTTCCCTCCTGTCACAAAGACATATTAAATTTAGCCAACCGGCTTGGGATTAAACAAATATGATTTAAGTTAAAAGAGGTGATTTAAATGAATATTGTTTTATACGCACGCGTATCATCAGAAAAACAAGCTGAAAAAGACTTATCTATTTCATCGCAATTGAAGGCAATGCGCAAATATGCTTATGAGCATAATTGGGATATCTATAGAGAATTTGTTGATGAAGCAGAAAGTGCACGTACTGCAAATAGACCCTCTTTTCAAAATATGATCTCTATCGCTAAACAAAAACCTAAATTATTTGATGCTATTCTTGTTTGGAAACTCTCTCGTTTTGCCCGCAATAGGGAAGATTCTATCATATATAAAGCTCTTTTGAGAAAAAGAGGGATCTCGGTTATCTCCATCAATGAAAAACTAGATGACTCACCTTCAGGGAAAATGCTAGAAGGAATAATTGAAGTAATGGATGAATTTTACTCTGCAAATCTTGCTCAAGATACAATGAGAGGTTTAAAAGAAAATGCATCTAGAGGATTTCGGAATGGTGGAGTTCCACCTATGGGATACAAAACAAAAAAGGTTGTAATTGGTGCAAATAAAAAAAGTATTTTAGAGATAGATGAAAATTTTTCTCCAATTATTAAACGAATTTTTAATATGTATGTAAATGATATGGGAGCAAAAGAAATTGTAAATAAATTGAATACAGAAGGTATTAAAACAAATAAAGATAAAATTTGGAGTAAAAACGTTATTTATTATATTCTTAAAAATGAAGTATATACTGGAACTTTAGTATGGAATCGAAAAGCTAAAAATCAATTTAAAGAAAATTCAAATAATGCTAATGAAGTAATACGTATTGAGAATAAATATCCTGCACTTATTGGCAAAAAAACTTTTTTCGATGTACAAAACCTTTTAAAAGAAAGAAGTCCTAAAATAACCTCACCTAGAACAATTAGTAGCAAATATCTTCTGAGTGGATTACTTTTTTGCGGTAATTGTGGTTCTAGAATGGTTGGATGTGCCGCCAAATCTTCTCAATATTTTTATTATGCTTGTAATAACTATTGCAAGAAAGGGAAAAATATTTGTAATGCAAAACTTGTTAACAAAAACAGAATAGAAACATTTATAATAAATAGAATTAAGGCAAATATTTTAACAAAGAAAAATTTAGAAGAATTGGTAAAGCTTACCAATAAAGAGCTAATTCAGAATAAAACAGAATATAAGAATCAATTGGATGTATTAGATAGACAATTAGCGGATCTAATAAAAAGATGTGGTAAACTTTATGATGCCTTAGAAAATGGAAAATTAGATATAGAATATTTGGCTCCAAGGATAAGGGAATTAAAAGATCAAATAGACATTCTAAAAGAAAAAAGATTGGAAATAATCGAGAACATTAAAACAAGTGAAATAAAAACGCTAAAGTCAAGCGAAGTAAAGGAATATGTATCTGATTTAAAAAATTTATTGAGCAATGGTACTATAATCGAACAAAAATCTTTTATCAAATCTTTTATAAAACGTATTGAAATAAATTTGCCAAAAGTAATTATTGATT
>Ga0307379_10000979_pt1 | contig 46120 bp, 65 predicted proteins | sample UN2MG_FD_202237 | JGI IMG/M metagenome (GOLD analysis project Ga0307379, IMG submission 202237) | Soil microbial communities from Risofladan, Vaasa, Finland - UN-2 | ecosystem: Environmental > Terrestrial > Soil > Coastal area > Acid sulfate soil | place: Finland: Risofladan, Vaasa | collected... | reverse complement strand
GGCGCGCACCCCTGGCGTTGCACATTCGCAAACGCCGTAGCCTTGGTGGTCGCCGAAAAACCATTCATTGAGCTGGGGCGGCCGATACTCGCCCGTATACTCCCACCCCTCCGGCAGTTCCGGCAGGTCTTTGAGGCTGATGTAACCGGGCAGGGGCTTGCGCGCGTGGTAGGCCAGCGCGAGGTCCGCCAAGTTAATACTGAGCAGTTCGAACTCATTCTCATTTGCCCACCCCTTGTATAGGTCGTTGATGTCCTTCACGTCCCAAGCGCAATCACCCTTGTCGGGGCGAGGCTTATCAAGTCGGCAAAGTTCGCCGTCACAGAAGGCCCATATTCCCTCTTGGAACTTCGGGTCGGGCGGGTCGAGTTTGTCGGCGATGACTACGAGCTTATCCGAGTCAGTCCTTGCCATGCCCCAAGAAGCCTGACAGATTCTTCGTAATTCCTTCGCCATCTCTTTCGTTGTCATGTCAGTCATTCTGGTTCTCCACGGTGACACAGGGGATTTTCAACGGCCTCGGTTCACGTTCGATCTTCACCAAATCTTCAATAGGGCAGACATCGTGGGGGCCTTCTGCTTCGACATACACTATGGGAACTTCGCGCTGGCGGTTGTGCCGGTGCATCACTTCACAGATGATTATCACCACGGCGAAGCAGCCCACGGCCAGCCACGGTGCCCAGATCGCCCGCCGTCTTCGCCTTGCAGTCTGTTGCTGGTGGTCACTCTGCATTGTCATGCTCCTTTCAGCTTTCGCGTCACCAGCCACCATTCGCCCAGTCCGATGGCGTCGGCGAGGTCCGCGTCCGGCGAATCCATCGTCACGTCGTATCCGCTGGCCCGCCATTTATATGACACGTTCTGCTGGCGTTTCTTCTTCGTCAGCCCGCGCGTCCACTCGGGGCTCACGGTGTGGACGTGCAGACCGGATGCTCGCAGCGTCGCCCACATCGCACCGGCTGCCATGCCGTAGACGGATAGACTGGCAACATTGCGACCGCCGGTTTTCGCGCCCTGTTTGCCGCCCGGGATTTCGATCACGCATTCGTCCACGCCCACGCCCTTGGCCTTGTCGATAATCTCAGTCAGGCATTCGACCTGCTGCTGTATCCGATTGATGGCCGTTTCGGTGGAGGTACTGCGCAGGATTCCGCCGTCGATGATCTCGAAGGCGGTCATAATGGCCCAGCCGGTCGTTTTTGATGCGGGGTCGATGGCGAGGATGGTTTGGCTCATGGCGCACCCCCTTCAATGTCTATCCGTCGAATGCAATATTTGTCGGCATCGGCTAGTGGTATTAAGAAGCCACGCGACGTTGCGATTGTTTTGTGCCTATAGCGGTCCTCAAGCATCCGCAGATACTTGGTGCTGAATATCCAGATGGTTGTCTCATCTCCAATGACGAGCAGCCAAGAATTATCGCCGCGGTAAATGCCCGAGGGCGCGTACTCAACCCGGTTTGGATGCGCCTTTTCTGCTGTCTCGATATACAGATTCCCTGTTTCACGAAACTGCCCGTCTCGTTTGATCTCTGCCCCAAGCATGTTTTCGCCATGATCCATCTGTGCTCGCCGCGAGGCGTAGCCGACGACAACGATTCCGCGCTGGTAGAGCACGCGGGTGGCTACGTCTTGAAACCGCAAACCCACTTCCAGTTGCATCTCGTAATATCCGTTGGCGTAAGCCTCACGCGCCTGTTTTAATTCGTTCGTTTCCATAGGCAGTCCAACCGGCGACCTCTTTGCGGGCGAATAACTCAATTCGTGGTCCACTGGGATAAAGCAAGTCGATCATCTCCCGAAATGCCTCTGGCTTCTCCGAGTGCTTTGGGGTGCGTTCAACAACCTGTACACTATCGACTAACCTCTTATTTTCAGGCAGACAACTTCCTCGCGTGCAAAGAAGTAAGAATTCATGGCGAACGCTGTTGTAGTGTCCGAAGTTGTGGCGCACCTTGTCCCACACAAACGAGGCTTTATACTCAAATCCCCAAGCGTGGATGACCCCGAAGCAGTTATCTAACAGCGGCGAAGTAACCCACAGAAAAAGAACAGCGTCATCTGCGGCAAGTGCCTTGATTGGCAGGGCGCACAATTCCGCAATGCTCATCGTTGGATAGTGGTTAGCGGCAGGTCCATAACCCTTAACAAGTTTATCTCCGTATTGCCAAGGAGGATCAGCGTAGATTACTCGATACTTGCCCTTGGGCAACAACGGTTGCTTGGCCTTGCCTTGAGCCTCATTCACCGCCCGAAGAACGCCTACTGTCGTAATGGGACGCTTCTTTTCCCTGGCCTCAGTCAAATGGCGCTCGAAGTCCTTTTCGGGCAGGCTGGCCACTTTTTGCCAAGCTGAGGACTGATCGCGGCTTATGCCGAGTTCGGATAAACTGGGGCCAATTGTCGTACCATCCGACAATTGTGGATTCCCTGGGCTGATGGTCTCGGCTAATAGCTCCCCTACCCTTCGCTCTGCCCGAACCTTGATCTCTGCCGCTTGGTTCTGCATTTCCACAGAACCTTGCTGCTGGCGGATATAGGCTCGGACGGCTTCGGCCTTGTCGCGGATGCGCTTGACTTCATCGACGCGAACCGCCTTGGCTAGTTCCGCTCGTGCCCGATCAAAATGGACAAGGGCAAATTCTTGATTCATTGCTTCAAATCCCCCAAAAGAGCCCCGCCGGGTGCGCATCCGTGCGCCGCGCGCCTGCCAGTAGGTGCAGGCCGTCGCCCCGGCGGGAAGTTGCTTGATAAAAAGGCGGGGCGGCGCGCCAGCCGGAAGGGGGAGACCGGCGTTGGCGGGCATGGCAGCGGGAGGGACTGCAGCGCCGCGCTGCGCGCCAAGCCCCGCAGTAGAAATATAGTGAGCTGTAACCTGTCAGCTTGTTGCTTCGCCGTCCGTGGCATTGTCCGATCTCCCTTTGCCTTTTTTGATCTCCTGGCCCAGTGCGGCCAGATATGGATCGCCGATATAGTTCTCAGGTTTTTCAGCCTGTTCGTCATGCGGTACTTCCGGGTCGTTGTATGCGGCATATGAGCTTGTCGACTTGCGGCGCGATGACTTCGGTTCTTCACAGCCGAACGCGAAGCCCCGCCCGTCGCGTATTTCGCCGTGTTCCTCCACATAATCCCGCAGGGCGTTCAGCCGCTTGCCGATGACTTCCTGCAGCAGCATGGTATTGACCGCGTAGGCCACGGGCTCGGCCGCGATCTCCGGGGCCGGTGCATAGGCTCGCGGGCATTTCAGCACCGCCGCACACCGTGAACACCTTTCGACGGCGGGCCAGCAGTCCGGCTCGCCGCCCATTTCAACAGCCTCAAACGCCTGCCGTCGGGCCTCCACGGCCATCAGCAGCCGCCCCTCAAATGCCGCCGCATCTTTCGGCGTGAACGTCACTGTCGGCGTGAGCTGGTTAAACCGCGTCATCCACACCGTGACGTGAAGTTGCTCGCAATCCGGGTAATTGGCGAAGATCAACCAGGCGTGCAGCCGGAATTGGAAACTGTCTTTGACGTCGGCGCTTGTGTATTCTTTGTGGCCCGTTTTCCAATCCACTTCGGTGAGTTCGCACTCGGTTGTCCCCGCCAAGAGCAAGTCGATCTCGCTTGTCGGCATGATGGCCCCGTACTCAACCGTTGCGGGCAGAAGCTCCCATGCAAGCTGGCTGCTCTTGCCCGCAATGCCGCCCTGATAGGCGATGACGTCGTTGGGGTGTCGGCTGGTCAGGAGGCGGTCGATAGACCAAATGCTTCGCCGCAGACCGTCGATGCACTCGGGTTGCACGTCCGGGCGGGTCATCAGGACCTCGTTTTCCAAGTAGTCCCGTAGCGGCTCGCCGTTCTCGGCGTAGTTGCCGACGGCATCAGCAATGACGCGATGAATCTCAGTGCCGGTGTCGGCGTCAAGTGAACTGTCCGGCGTCAGCCCGGTCTCTACCGCCCACGCCTGGAACGGGCAGACGGTGTAGCGCTGGAGCGTGGAGCGGTCCAGCAGAACCGGCGGCAGGGCGTCGGTCTGCTCGTAAAGTTGTTCAAGTTCGTCCATGGTCATTTCTTCCCCATGGCGTTGGCGATTGCGGCGCGGAGAATCGGCAGCGCTTTCTTGTGTGCACCCTTCTTGATTTGTGCCTTAGCACACTTGCACGCCGTCAGCAATTCCTGCACGGCTTCCGGGTTGATGCCCGCGCAGGCGTTGACACAAGCCCAAATATGTTCCGCTGGGGGAAACTCATCTTCGAGCAACCTAAAAATGGTCTCCATGCCGTGTTGGAACGCGCTTAGGTGGCCATCATAATGGTGGCCCCCACCGTAGGTTGACATGCAGCCTTCGCGGTAGTCGGCCCATGTGCGGACCTGCGGTATACCGAGAACTTGGCATTGGCTGCGCTTGGGGTATTTTGGTGTGCATTCTGTCTTGTTCATCGTTTCACTCCCTTTGATCTACCGGTACGGCGTTATTGTTGGCGTCCAGGTCGCGCATCACCGCCGCCAGAAGGTCATGCGTCCAGTCATTGATGCTGGCGATAGTCCTGCCGGCAATGGACTCGACATACTCGTTGAACCGCCCGGCCAACTTTTTTTCACTCGGCCACTGTTTTACTGCCAGAGGCCCCCATCGCTGATACAATGGCTTGATGTCCTTTTCGTAACTGACCGGCTCTGCCCGCTCCTGCCGCGTCGGGGCCTTGGGCGCGAATGGGTCTTTTTCGGGTTTGGCCGATTCCGGGGGCGGCTCGTCAAGGTCTTGCGTGAACAGGTCGGCACAAAGCGCGACGCTGTGAATCACCGCATCGACAAGCGCCCGCTTCTCAGCCATCTTGATAGCCGAGTTGGCGTTCATCTTCTTTTCCCCGACAGCAAACACACCACGGCCCTCACCCAGTTCTATCCCGGTTTTCGCGTCGATGATGATTGCGCGCATGACGAAGTTTCCGGCCTGCCCGCCAAGCTGCCGCCAGGCCACTTCATCAGCCTCGTAGCGTACCTGGAACTTCAGCAGATCGACCAGCAACATGGCCCCGGACTTGTAGAGTGACGGCTTCGCCTGCCATTGAAGGGGGTCAGTCTTGGCCGGTACACAACCGGGCGGAAAGCCGTAGTGTACGCCTTGGACAAGTTGGGATAGCAGCCACCGCCGAAAGAACTGACGGCGTTCCGTGTACTGAGCCAGGGCGACTTCCTGCTGCTTGATCGGCAACAGCGATATGCCATCTTTTACTGAGATCGGCCTAATATCCTCGGTAACATTCTCTCTCGCCGTCCTGATGGCCAGCGCCGTTTCTTCGGTGGTATTGTCGATGACTTCACCCTCCACCGGCTCTTGCTCATCTTGGGGCGGGGCCGATTCCGCCTTCGGCTGGTCAAGTAGCGATCCGGCCTTTTTTCGATTTATTCCCGTTGTCTTTGCCATATCGTTTCTCCCGTCAAATGGTGCTGGCGTGGCCGGATTCCCGACGGATGTTTCACCGTGCGCCCGCGACGCTCGCTAGGCACCGGCATGGGGGCAGTTTTTTTGGCAGGTAGCCTGCAAACCATTCTTCGCGCCTCACGAACGTCACCATCCTTTGCAGAGGCACGCCAGCATGTTATTCAGTTGTCAAATGCGAGAGGCAGGGATCGAACCTGCTTGTTAGCCACTTCGACGAACTCGCGGCATTACCCGTTGGCAGTGGGCTAACCCTTACGCATAGTGTGGCTACCTTGCCACCTCTCGCGGATGCTGGCGTGGCCGGTTTCGCGTCCGTCGCGGGCTTTCCTCAAACCGAGTTCCCGCATCGGCTGTCCTCGGCCTGTATCGGCAGGCTGTAACAGTTAGGGGCGCCCCTGGAGCGAACCACTGGTCCGATAATTGCCCATTCGTCTCGCCCGGAACCAGGTAGCACCCAAACACGGCTCGCGTGATCGCACGCCAGCATGTTCTATGAAGTTGTCAAAGGGCACGTGCAGGGGTAGTCCCCGCACTCATTGCACGTCATAGCTTCTTCAAACGATTCTTCCGCCCCGCACTCAGGGCAGCATGTCAGGATTTCAGCCGGTTCGCTGTCCGGGTGCGCCGGGTAGGCCTTGGCCGGGAGCGTCACCCGGAAATACTGAGCCCGGACAGTCGCGTCAGGTGCGATATGGCCGCACCGGTCGCATTGCATCGGCCGGCGGTAAGGGAAGGGGTACGGCGCGCCGTGATAGAACACGCCCAGTTCCGGTTCGTAGCCGTGCTTCCGGCAGAACTCGCGGTACTCCCACGTCGTCGGCCAGCCCTGGACCACCTTGTCAGCCAGGCGTGAGAATCGGCCCAGCTTCGCGGCTACGATGTTCAATGTCTTTTCCTGTGTACGCGTCATGTCAGTTGGCCCTCCAGTTCAATAATCTCAAACTCGCCGCCGACGCATTGCTCTGGGCGCCAGCCGTTACGTTCACAACCCGGCCATGGGTCGCGCAGCAGAGCCTCAGGTTCCCACGGCCAGCGATCAGGAGCATCCCACTTCACCAGATTGCCCGATGATCCTTCAAAATCCTTGGGATCAGGTTTATGTCTGCCCCACTTGATGCCAGCGCCGATCAGAGAGTTGTAAACCACAGTTCCTTCCGACCCATCAGGTAGCCGTATTATCGTTCCGAGTTTCATACGCGCACCTCCTTGGCGACTTCCGGCACGTAGGGCGCCAGCGGAATGCCGTCGAGCGCGTTCAGGGCCAGATATAGGCGTTCAGACTCGGCGTCCAGAAAGTCCGGCTCAGGCAGGTGGCCCCGGGAGTCAGCCAGCAGGTCACCCACCCGGGCCAGTAGTTCACGCGCCGCCGACTGCACGGCTGTTAGGTGCCGCCGGTCAGCAAGAAATGCGTCGATGTCCTTGCGCCGCAGGCTGTCGTCTATTGGGCCAGGCAAGCGACTGATAATGCCGTGCCGGAAAACGTCCTCAGCGTGCTCCATGCCCCACGTCATGTACTGCATGCGCAGGTAGGTTTCATCCGGCGTCAGCGTTGGTCGTTGGTGTGTCATTTCAATTCTCCCTGCAAACTCAGTTCCCGGGCGTACGCACGGACTGTTTCGAGGTGATACCGTTCCGCCAGCCTGCCCACGCGACCAGAGGCCTGCCCGGAGTTCACAATCTTCTGCATGGTGCGAGGGCTAAACCCGAGGAGTTCGGCCAGCTCTTTGATCCTGACCCACTCTTTTGTCGTAGTGGGAATGGTCATGCCGCACCCCCTTGGATGTAGACGTTTTGCGCCCAAAAATCGTCAAATCGGCCCGCCGGTCGGATAGGCGAAAAACGCTGCTGTAACCCCTTGTAAATACAGGGCTGGAAAATGCCATTTCGTCTACAGGGCCATCGTACCGCTTGATCTTTTTGAGCGCGCCCACTTTCGCTTGCGCTCTCGCGCTCGTTTTGCCGCGCAAGGATCGCAGAACCGCTTGCCCGCGCGCCGCTCCCTGCCGCAGTCTGCGCAGGCACGATCAGGGGGTTGCCGCTGGTTGAAGTACCCGCCCTGTCGAAGCCGCGCCAGTAGGTCAAGGCAATGCCAGCACAGGCACGCGACGCCTTGGGCACCGGGGACCTCTGCCCCGCACCGAGAACAGAACTTGCCGTCGGGATGGTCACCCATATACTCAAGGGCTGTCTTTTCTCGCCTGCGGCCTTCGGTTTTGTTGAGGTCGATTGCGTCGCCCATGGTTTTCCTTCCTTGCAAAACCAGCGTGGGTCGGTATAATTCAAGGTGAACGGAGGCCACGTTTTAGCGGTAGGGACACCCCAAGGTTTACCCATGTTATCGGACAGGAAAATATCGCCCAGCCCCAGCGTGGAGGGAGACGCCAGGGCCAGGCTGGAGGAAGCGACAGCGCTCGTGTTCAGGGAGGGGCGCTTCCTCATTTCGGAGTTCTTCAATGAGGAGTTGTTTAAGGCCGAGTTGAACACGAGCTTTTCCATTAGCTAGATTATCGACTAGCCTGACCTAGGAATCAAGAGGGAAAGTTCTGCAACAATAGTTATTCATAGGTTGCAGAGGCATAAAACTAGTGTTCTAGTATGATTAGATGGCGAAAAAAAACTTAGAAAATGCGCTTAATGTAGAGATTCCAGAGGCACTGGCCAGTGAATTGGACGAGGTTGCAGTTCGTTTGGGGCTTATCAAGAAGAGGGCCGTGGCGGCAGCCCTAGCCCACTTTCTGGCAGCTACGGTCGACGATAAAATGCAGATGTACCAAGCGGTCTATGAAGGGTATTATGCTACGGGCGATGAATTGTCAGGCGCGGCGGGATTCGAGCCACAAACCGAAGTTGGCCGTAGGGCTGCTGAGAAGTTGGCCGGACACCGCGGAAAGAAAGGTGCTGCCGGATGACCACCACGAGGTCAATAAGTTCTGGTTTTGTGAGTAGAGACGCCGAGACGATCAGCATGGCGATTAGGTCAGGTTCTTGTGTATTCCCCACGTAGCCCATAAACTTGAATTATCGGTATTATGACAAAGGCGGGATTAAGAAGAATGTGGCGGAAAATACAATGGGTGGCAATTGTAGCATTCCTTGCGCTTTTGGGAGCAGAACTCGGCCTGCGCCTAATTCTTGGTTTGGGCAATCCACCCTTACTGGTCGGCGACGACCAGATCGGTTATATGTTCGCAGCCAATCAGGATCTTCATAGATTCGGTCATCGAGTCAAGATCAATCGTTATCATCAACGGTCTGACGACATCTCAGAGCAGCCAGGTGCCGGTGTTCGGCGCATGCTCTGTGTGGGCGACTCGGTAACCTGGGGCGGCGTCCTCTGTGAGCAGAGAGAGACATATCCAGAAGTTCTCGGCAGATTGCTTTTTGATGAAGGCGTCTCATCGCCGGAGGTTCTCAACGCCTCGGCTGGTTCCTGGGGTATCGGGAATCAGCTGGCGTATCTGCGGCGATTCGGTGCCTTTGGTAGTAGCGTAGTCGTGTTGCAGATCGGCTCAGGCGATCTTTTGCAGTCGAAGTCCAATGCCGATTGCGTGGGCCAACATGCCAGTTTCCCTAAGCGCAAGCCGATGCTGGCTATTGGTGAATTGACTTGCCGGTATATTCTGCCGCAAATTGTAAGCGGCTCACCAAGTGCCGCAACAGTATCATCGCCAGAGGACAAAGAGGGACGGTTTTGCAGGAACATGGCTGATTTCCGGGCGTGCGTGCGGCTCGTTCGCCAGGCCGGAGCGGAGGTCGTTGTGTTCCACAACCGCAGCAGGGCCGAAATCCTTGGTGGCGAGGGTGAAGGCGCGCGCGAGGCGTTCCGCGTCCGGTTTCTGGCCGTCTGCCGGGAGGAACACATTGCGGTCGTCGATCTTGGCGAAGTCTGGCGCGATGACGAACGGGTCGGAAGATTCTTTCGTGACGGTGTGCACTTAACCGAAGACGGCAATGCGGCGGCGGCGGTGGCGCTTCTGCCGGTTACGATTACTGCCTTGCAGAAATGATAAGGAAATATGGCGACATAAAGCTGTGTAAACCTTAACTGATTCATTGCTGACCAATCTATCGAAAACAACGGAAAAGTTTCACACTAGGTTTCACTTTTGAGCACATTCTCCAAATCGCAGGGTTTAGTGAGGCGCTGTGAGGCGCGCTGAGGTGGTTGCTAGCTGCCGCCGGATAACGACTTGCGCTGTAAAGCCTGATTTACTAACAGGATGCGAACATTAGCCTCATGGCTCTCTGGATCAGTTAGTCAAGGTTCGAATCCTTGATCCCCAGTTACAGAAGTGGCGGCGTGACGGACAGTTATGAAAGAAACGGCACCGGACGAAACGGGCAGGTTTCACCGTGGTTTCACCAAACTGGTGATTCCCGGCACGCTGTACCGTCATGCGAAAACGGGCGGCTGGTACTGGAAGGTTGCCAGCCGCCACGTTCCGCCCCGGCTCCACAGGGGGAACAAAATGTGCTATCTACCACTTGTCCCACTAAAAAAAAAGTTCGCCACGAAGGTCAAGGGCGTGGCGGAAATGGTGAGGCGGCAGATGTACCGATCGTGGCTGGCCGAACTGGGCGAGCATTCGGCGGGCATGTGCGGGTTGCTCGATCAGTTTGAGCAGGCCAACCGCTTGCGAGCGTCCGCGCACCACGCAGCCGGCAACCGGCAGATGCTCGAACGGTTCTTGAACGGCCAGCAGGTCAGCCATCCGTGCGAGATAGACGCTGACCGCGTAGAGGGCCACCTGGCCGCAATGCAGGTTGCCGGGCGGGCAGCGGCCACCATCGTTGCCCACAAGCACACCATCGGGGCGTTCTGCAAGTTCCTGATCCGCAAGGGCGAGCTGGACAGTAACCCGGCGGATATGATCCAGGTCGCCCGGCCCGCCAAGCGCCCCCCACGGTATCTGACCGACTTTCAGGCCGTGAAGTTCCTGATGACCACTGCCGACAGTCCGCACGAATGGCTGTTCCCCGCTGCCTGTTTCGGCGTCTATGCGGGCTTGAGGGTGGGCGAGATCGCCGCACTGGAATGGAAAGACATCGGCGATGCGATAACGGTAGGGGGTTCGCAGCCGACAAAGACGGGCGACTACCGCTACGTCCCGATCAGGCCGGAACTGGCCGGGCTCATCGGCGCGATGAAGAGGGGGGAGGGCCGGGTGTTCCCAAAGCATCATCAGGTGTACTGGGGCAAAGTGATGGCGGAAACGACGCGGGGCCTGCCGGTCTTTGGTGAGTTGAAGGGCAGGCGTGTGGGCAACCAGTGGCATCTATTGAGAAGCACCTATGCCGTGAACCGGGCGCGGGAAGGCGCAACGCTCTGGCAGTTGATGGCCGAACTTGGCCACAGTGATCCAAATACTACGATGCGTTACGTCAACGTGGCGAGGGCGGGAGGTGGCACATGACCAAGGCAAGACGACGAATACTCATCGTAGGATTGTTATTAATGATGCTGGTCGGGTTGTTTCCACCTGGGCGAGTTGTGCGCTCTAGATTACAACATGGAGAAACTTTCAGGTACTATGCAGATCGGCGTGTTTTCCTTCCATGTGACACCGGACGGGTGCAATATCATGCGCTGATGGTCGAATGGGTCGTCATTGCCGCTGGAACGGGGATCGCCTTTCTGATTGCCCATCCTCGAAAGGAAGCGCCTTGATTACCAGTTCTTCCGTTTGCGTGTCTTGGCTTTCTCTTTCTCGACCGCTTCTTCCTTCAAACCGGTCTTCACCAAGCGCGCTATCTCAGTCGTACCGATAATTGGCAGGCCGAACAACACACCGGCGGCCCGGCCTAGTTTCTCGATACCGCGCCAGTAATGCTCTTTGGGTTCAAGCCTCTCTCTCGCCTTCTTGCCTTGAATCTGTTTCTTGATACCCTTTTCCATTTCGACAATACCCGTTATCCCGTCGTCTACCGCCTCGGACAGTGGATTATCTCGAATCCCTGTTTTCCAAATCGGCAACCCTTTCCAGGTTGCATAACTCGCATCCCACGCCGCCGAAGCAATATCTCCGAAGAAGAACACAGTCCCCAAGGCGCGTGAAACAGCAGCCCTCACAATCCTCGAAGCCCAAGGTTCCTTATCCTTCGGGAATCCCTTAACGGCTCGATACCACAAGTCCCCGATCATCGCTATAAATGCAAAGTTTGTGAGCAGTATTAACTTATTTCTCAACAACTTGGCCCTGGCACCCGCGTTCTTTGGCCCGTCACGATAGGTCAGATCATCCATGATCCATTGATTAACAATGCTTTCCCTCACACTGCTGAACAACGTGAAAACCTTGGCGAACACATCCCCACTCTTGGCGTCCAGGGCCAGCAGCGACCGACTGGCAGCCGTAAACGACGGCTGGTTGTGGACGACCATTTCTTCTGTTTTGGTCGCCACAGCTTTCCAGAAGTCATCGCCCTTTAACTCCGGCTGCATCCGCCGAATGTACGACTCCACTGCAACTGAGATTCGGCCTAGCGTTTTCCTGTCAGCCCCCGAAATCCATGACATGACCGCTTCACCCTTACGCGGCGTAAGCATGGTCTTGAGCCGTGCGCCGCCGGCTGCCGGGCCAATTATCGCCGTACGCGTACCGCCGACACCGCCGAACCTCTGATACAATATGCCGCTATGTTCTCTCAGCTTGGCGAAGTTTGCCTTGTGTGCCAGGTTGAGCCCTGCCGCAACGTCACGGGCGGGCAGTTCGCGGGCAATGAACCCGTAGGATAGGAACTGATACCCCGCAATATGAGGGCGGAATCCAAGTATGCCCTTGTACATATTGCCAATGAACATAGACATCGTTTCAGCGCCCGGCCCGCCCTTGCCAAACCCCGGATCTTCCAGAATTTGGTAGGCAGCTCGGAAGAGGCGAAGGTATGTCGAACCATAGTGTCTGCTAACGGCCTTGGCGAACGTCGGTTCATTCAACAGAACTCGCGCGTTGCGGAGCGGCCCGAGCCATGCGGCATACCGCGAACCGCCTGATAAATGCGAGAGGTAGCGATCAAGGGCGTCGCGCACGATAATGGGACGCCTGCCGCCGATCCGTTCTTTAGTCCACCCCTGGCCTTCCAAGGTTTTTTCGGTCCAGTATTGCAGCGATTCAGCGGGCGCGCCCTTGGGTTCAAACTGCATCGCCCTCGCCCGCGAGTACCAGCGATCAACTCTCAGGAGATCGAATCCGGCCCACTCGACGGATGTCTTGTTGACCGCATCTTTAAGATGTGTGTTGCAGTCCTCAACGATGTAATCTCTAACCGCACGCTCGGCATCGGTCGCCGCGGCCTCTATCGCCCGGACATCAGGCCATGTCAGCAGTATCGGCTTGGCGTAGCGACCCTTCCATTCAAGGTAAACCGGCGTCCCGGAGACTATGCTGCTCAGGTTGTCCGGTGCCCAGAAGTGGCCCAGTAGGTCGGCAATATGTGCAGGGGCAAGTGCCAGTTCGCCGACCGGTTCGCCCGGTCGCCATCCACCGCCTTCAAGCGCTTCGGCATAGGTCGCCCTGGGCAACTTTATGAGTCTGGGTGTAGCGGAGTTTTCCAGTTTTCTTCTCGCCAGGACTGTCAAGGACCTCTTAAAGAATCCCGCCTCAGCCCTGGCGTAAGCTGGCGAGAATCCACGCAGGAACTTCGGGTCCAGTGCGAACCCCTTTGCCTTCAATGCCTCTTGTAACCCTTCCAACGACGCATGTTGAATGTTGATTTCGTCATTCGTCGCCTTGTAGATCAGTTCTTTGGCTAGAATGTCAACTGCCGGGCTATCTACCCGTGTCATCTTTGCCGCCAGTGTTTCAAGCCTGTGGTTCCTCAGCCACAGCCGCTTACTCCAACCGGCCACCCCGCCAGCTTCGGGCTTATCTTCGCTTTTGATAGTCGTCATATCGACTACCGTCTGTCGGCCTTTGCGGACGTCCTCAGCGCTGGCGCTTGCAATCTTGGACAGGTCTCTGAAATGCCCGCCAATCAGCAGGTGATTCTTGAGTTCATTCAGCCGGCCAAGGTGCGTTATCGCATCGGCAACCTGCCGAACGGCATCGGGCGTCAGTTTCCGCAACGGCACTTTGCCTTGCTCAGTCAAAATACCTTTGGCTCGTTCCACAATCTTCGGATAGGGGATATCAACAGCTTCAGTATCGGCCATTGCCTCTGTCCGGTAACCCTCGGACGCGCGAACAACGGCGTTCAGCCGATTCAAGATCCGGTCGGTGTGAGTATGCTCGGTGAAGCTGTCAACAAGCGCATCGTACTTCGCCTGGAACTCCGGGCGCAATCGCCCACCGGCCCGAATCCCCCTGACCGCTTCCTTGTATTTCTTCATCGCACCGACGCGCACCTCGCGCGCTTGCTGTGCATCCAGTATTCGGTTGATTCGCCGAACGAACGCCTTAACACCGGCCTTCGGCCCTGTGATATTCGACAGGGCGGCAATCGCCTTATGCCGCTGGCTCACAGGCAGCATATCCACAATGGCCCGCATATCCTTTAGCGTCGCGCTCAGTTCAAGTCGCCCCGCCCGAACGAGTTTGTTAAGTTCCGTCCGGGTCTCCGGCAACGCTTGAGCTTCGGTAACAGCCTCAGCAACAGCGCCCGCTTGCGACTCAGCAGCCCACTGGGGCACTGGACGGCCTTCCAGCTCAGCCGCGCGCTCGGCGACAAACGCATCAATGTCCGCAATCGGCTCTTTCGTCGAACGAAGTTGCTCGGCGGCTTCGGCCTTCGCCGCCATTTCATATTGACGGGTATCCATGCCCCATCGTCTAGCTTCTGCAATACCGCGAGCCAGTCCTCCCTTTCGTCCCTCAACAATCAGGGTCGCCCGCTCGAAGAACTCACTATAGCCACCAGGCAGGTCGCCGACAAAATCCTCAGCCTCCCCGCCGGGTACATTGCCCTTAATGATCCCCTGATACCGCATGCGCTTACCGAACGACATACCCTTTAGGTGATCTGTTACCTCACCGGGCAGGGGACCGGCGAACTCGCCGGTAAACCCTTCGACGGGAACCGGCTCGCCTTCAATGGTGGGAACTCCGCCAATCGCCCGCTCGCGGATCGTTTCAATGCTCTCGCCGGTATCGGCCTCGTACTGTGCGATAACTTCGGCTTCAAGTCCCTTGGCCTGTTTGCTCGCCCGGAGCTCATCTCTACGAACCTGTAGAGGCGTTCTTGGCTTCACCGCCTTGGCAACTGCTTCGGCGGCGACAGGCTTTGCTGGTGGCGCTTCCGGTGCGGGCGCGGCTTGCTTGGCGGGGGCAGGCTTGGCCTCTGCTGCTTGGGGGGCAGGGGCCGGCGTGGGCGGTTTTGGAGGGGCGGGGGGCTTGACAACTGCTGCTGTAGGCGTAATCCCTGTCGGCGGGCGGACCGGGGCCGCTGGCCGAGCTGCGACCGGCACGCCCTCAGTCGGCGGGGCTTGTGCTTCTCTCGCCCCAGGCAGCATACGCCGGGCCGCCGGTGCGGGCGTTACACCTGCCTGGGCGCTTACGCGAGCCCAAATCCGTTTCGTAATGGAATCGGCGGCCTTGATAGCGCGGAACAACTCTTGCTCCGCCGCCTGTCTCACCTTCGGCGATACGTCAACCCGGTTAATCACCGGTTCCAGTCTGATGCGCAGTGCCTTTACCGCAACTTTGACTTCCTTCGGTGTCGCACCCTTTCTCAGACCAAGAATACGATAATCCGCCCGCTCAGCGCGCCAGCCCTTAAACTGCGCCAATGCGCCCGGCCCGCGAGCAAGCCCTTCGCCCAGTCCGTAGTACACCGCGGTTATCAGTGCAGCCGACATTGCCGCATCTTTGCGGTTCGCCCCGTCAGTGCGAAGCTGGCTGTAAGTGTCAAGGCCGATCATTGATGCAAAAAGCGCCCTGGCCCGATGTGCCGCTTTCAATGCCTTCGGTACAAGTTCAGGTGAAGTTCGTGCCGCTGTCGCCAGTTTGTTCGCGCCCGTTACAGTTCCGGCGATTTCGCCCCCAGCCCACAGTTCGAATATCCAACCGGCGGTATTCAGTACATTGTCAACCCCCGCTTCAAGGAGATACTCCATTTCAGCATCGTCAAAGCCTTCGGCTCTTGACAACGCCACTGCGACAATCTCTTTCGCAACCTTCTGGTCGCCACCGGCAGCGTTCAGAATCTTCGCCGCCATCTGAGTATCGAGCGTGCCCTTGTCGATCTCCCGCCGCATCCAGAGTCCCTCTTTGGTCGGCAGGGGGATTTCCTCGCCGCCCGTCACGCGGGCAAGGCCATTCGACAGCGCGCCTAATGTCCGGTTGAGCGGCAATGTTGCAAACTGGCCCCAGTATTTAGCCATAATGCCAAGCTGCTTTAACGAACCGCCGAACCCTTCAAGGTCCGGCGCTGCCCCCTGTCGCATCAGGTTCACCAGTTCGGGCATGTTCGCTTCGGCGGTTTCCTTGACGGCTTGCTGACTGTCAGCGCTGGCCATCTGAGTATCGGCCCATTGATTCGCCTCAGATGCACTTGCCCCTTCGTTTATCGCCTGCTGACTATACGACTCCCGAACGGCCCAGTATGACTCATCGTAGACCTTGCCCATGGCCTGAGCCGTGGGCGATAACCGTTCGCGTTCAAGCACACCCCCGGCAACCGTACTTAACTGGCGGGGCGAGAGCATGTAATCCACGCCCGCGTCGATGTACTTCCGCGCCACTTCGGTTTGACCGGCTATCGCTTCGGCTTCGGCAGCTTCTTTCTGCTTGGTGAGTTCCTCACGCTCGGCGTAGACGGGGAAGCCCATCAGCTCCCCGACGATTTCCTGTTTAGGACTCGGTTCGGGGCGGCTGGGTTGCTCAGGAATCGGTTGCACGACTGGCTTTGGTATTGTTGTCGGAACCGGTTGCGCCGGGGCCGGGACCGGTTGTGCCGGGGTCGGTTTTGGCCCAGCCGCCCGTTCATTGAGTCTCCGCTGCAATCGACCGCCAACCGTCGACGCTGCGAAAACTTTCCGTACCGGCGTTGTCGGCGGTTCTGCCACACCGACACCAGCAGCGCGCTCGTCTAACCTATCTTGAAGTCTGCCCATTCTTCACGGCCCGTATCCAGTCAAGTTCGGCGGGCGTCAGAGAATCTATCTGGTCATCGGTGAGGCTGGTTTCGACGTCCTCCATGCTCTCCCCGGCCTTTAGACGTTTCACGACGCCTTCGGCAACACCCGCGCGATGATGCTTCTCCCACGTCTGCATCAACTCGCCTCTTGCCGTTAGTGTCGCGCGCCAATGCGCTTCGAGCGTTTCCGTGGGCACGTCTAGTTCACTGAACCTTGCGATGTATTTGTCATGCGCAGTTTCCAAACGATCAGCGATTTCATCTTCGTTCGGTTCTCTCGTTATGTCGCGTCGCCAAGCTCGCGCAACCTTCACGCGTTCGTAAACTGAGCCCACGGGATATTCATCATCTTCCTCTTCAGTCATGAGAAGATTGTCTATCGCGGTCATCATTTGCGTCGGCGTTGCTCTGTACTGTCCGAATACCGCTGGCTCTTCCGCTTCCTCCGGTTCCTCAGGTCGGAACTTCCGCAGCTTTTCACCTTCGCCTATACAGGCTTCTAGTTTCTCATCATCCGTCAGGAAATCGGATGCGAGAATATCGCCGACGTTCTCATCGTAGCGGTTATTGGCTTCCGCATAGGCCGGGTCTGAAAGCTGCTCCGCGGAGCTGAAAAGTTCAATCGCATGGCCTTCTTTCTGGAATGTCGACAACTTTTCAGCGGCGGGTACTTCGGCCTCAGCCAGTTTCTCGCGTTCCTTCTCGGCGTGTGCGGCCCTGGCCATCCCGACCTGCGCCTCAAGGTTCGGGTCGGCGGCGTACAGGGCCTGGGCTTCGTCGGGATGGGTTTCCAGCCATTCCAAGGTCGCCGTTCGTGTGGCCTCATCGGCGGAACTCGCGCCTTTCAGGACGGAAGCGCCCATCTGCTGCTGTTGTTTAGCAGCCACATCTTCTTTTGCTTCGCCAAGTGTACTGCGCAATCCTTCACCGACTTTCCGAGCCATGGCAACCTTATCCTCCGCCGAAAGGCCTGGGTCGGCCATAATGTCAGCAATTTCTTCCTGTGCTCTGCCTATCGCTGCGTCGTTTTGTGGATCGGCGAGTTCAGCCTCAGAGCTGTAATATGTCAGCCAGTCGCCCCCTTCGCCGAACAGCTCCATGCCCTGAGTTACCGACGGGTCGGCAAGCGGCGTATCAGAGGCCACAAGTCGCAGCAACTCCATCAATTTGCGGTAACCTTCTTCTGCCGGCGCGACGCCCTTAGCAATGGCGCGTCTAATATGATTGGCCTGTTTAACCATATCGGCGATGACTGGATCGTTAATTCTGTCACCTGCAATAGCTGCGGGATCAAGTTGCAACGCGGCCTGGGCATACGTCATCTGGCCCGTTTGCAGGGGCATAGCCTGGCCTGAAAGTTGCTGCTCCAGCGCCTCACGGGGCGTTGTGGGCTCGGCGGCCTCTGCGCCACCCGCTGCACCGGGTTGAGCGCCGAGATAGAGTTGCTGGGCCTCCGCGTTGGTGATACCCCGGCTGCGGGCCAGCCTGCGGATTTGCCTCTGCTGGGCGTCGTACATTCGCCCGGCCTTGCCATGGCTGATCCCTTCGCGCTCGGCCAGTTCACGGACCGCCTGGCCGCGTTCAGTCCCACCTGGAGGTGTTCTTTCCGTGGACAGCAGAGAACCATAGGGCTGCTCAAGGTAAAGTCGTCTGTCACCGGCTGCGGCCTGAACGGTCTCACCTCTTTGAAGGGCTTTTTGCTTCAAGTACGAATCGACGGAGACCACTTGGCCGTCGGGTAGGACCATCGTTCCGCCGGGTGCCGGGGGCGGCGGGGGCGGCTGCCAGCCTTCGGGCATGGGCGGCAATGTCCCCTGCGGCTCACGCTGAACGGCCTGTTTGGTCGGCGTTACAACTCGCTTGGCCGTATCGACGGTTCGCTTCACTGCGCCTGCGCCCTTGCGGTAGATTCGTTTCAGCCAGCTTGCCATATCATGTACTCACTTTGGCGGGAGTAGTTTTGGACAAAGTCTGCATGTATTCGTGGAGGAACCGGAACTTGCAGGTTTCACTAGCGGTTGCACCCGGTATTACAATGGTTGGGACCATGTGTCCCACAACACCGGCACGCACGGGATGGAAACCCGCCGCCTTCGCACGTTCAGCGAAGTGCAGACATTCGCAGGTGGTCACTCCGCAACCCGTGGAGTCCAGGGGCGTATCGAACCAGGGTCGCTCGATGCGTTGAAGAGCGTGGCGCGTCATCAACAAACAGCCCGCAGAGACAAACCCGTCCCCTTCGTGATGGCGTCTGCCGTCCCGCCCTACATACCATGCACTTGCGATATCCGCCTTGACTTCAAATAGAGGGGCGGTTCCCTCGAAAGGCACAATATCGTGATCGAGGAATAGAACCCGTTCTAATGTCGAGTTATCCAGGAACCATTGTGCCGCGTGGTTGCGCCATGCGCCCATGTGCGGGAAGGCCCGTCCGAACTCACTGGCCATCTGGATATGTTCTTGCTTTTTGAGCCACATACCCAGCGCCGGGTTGATCGCTAGGCCATCGAATACTACCATCAGGATGTCAGGATGTTCCGCCATCAAGTTCCTGTCTCTACCCATGTAACATCTGGAAGTCCGGAGGCATTTGCGTAACCCCCCTTGATAACATGGCCGTCCGCGTCCCAAGCTATCCCTACTGATACGGCATAGAGGCAGCAAGGTTCTCCCGCAAGCTCACAGATTGTTGTATACGCCTCCGGGCCGGGGCCGATGTGAGAGATGTAGTTCTCCCCCGTCACGGAAATCCACACCTCATCGCCCGTAACCACGGTCTCACCCCCGCCACCGCCACCCCCGCCGCCGATCATCAGGACATCTTCAGCCACAGGGTCGGAGTCACCGAATAGAATATCCCTGTCCGGCAAGTGATGGACAAGTACGCCGTCGGCCCCTGTAAGACGAGGCATGGAAGTTGCCGGTATCGAGGGCGACAGAGAATGGCGCATGCGCATGGACAACGGGCCGTCACTCTCCGCTTGATTCTTCTGCAGGTCATCAATTTGGCGCTGTATTGCCAGAATATCCGCCGCATTCGCTGTCTCTATAGCTCGCATCGACGTAGAGTAGTCTGTCGCCCACTTCTGGACTTTCTGAAGATAGGTCGATATGGCCTCAGCCATTCGCTGCGACTCAGTCGGCGGCGGCAGTTCGGGCAGTGGAGGCGGGCCAACCGCTTCGTTTCCAGGAACCAGGCTGTCAGGGTCCATCGCCATATCAACTCGTCCATGAATCTGTCAAAAGGTCCGCCAAACCGGAAAAGTCCCCGCCCTCAAAAAAGATGAACTGTCTCGTATATGAGTCCGTCCTTACCGGCCTAGACACATTGCAGTAGGTATCTGGAAGCGGGTCACCCGTGTCAAAATCCACCACCTGCGAGCGGTAGGGTGTCACAACAAAACCTTCGGAAATCGTTGGTTGATTCCATCCCCTACGGTTCAGGCCAAACTGGTATCGACACGTATTCAGGTTCGCCTGCCCGACTCGCGGGGTGCTGCTCAAACCGATCATCCTCCACTTGCCGATAGCGCTGCTCGCCACGGCGAAGGATGCGCCCGTCACATTTGGGTTGGCGTTGAGGTGAACAACTGTCGGTGAAACATAGTTCGTGATGACGTAGTTCGTGCCTTCAATCTTTATCGCCGAGCCGACCATGGGTGCGTAAAAGGTATCTTCTGTGCTGGTGAGGAGAATATCACCGTTGGACAGCGATGAAGTCGCTGTGCCGCTGATTTCCTCCCGATCAAGAATCTCAAAATCCGCACCCTCCGGCACTTCAGGGTCATCATCCAACTCAATTTCCATCGGCGAGACATAGGTGACAATACGGTACTCAGTTCCCTCGATTTTTATCTTTCGGCCCTCCATGGACTCGGTAAACTTATCCACGGTCGTTGTGAACGTCGTACCGTCCGACTCGCCAGAACCTTTGATACCCACCGTCGGCATAAAGTTGAGCAAGGTGCTGTTGTAGAACTCCGTCATGGAGGTATAGGGGTCGTAGTAGGTTGCCATGTCCTCAATAACGGCGTATATCTCAGCGACGTAATCGAAGTGAATTATGACATTTGATCCGGAAATGACCTTCCAGCTTCGGCCCTCAGTGCCCGGACCTTCCACAACCGAGAGAGAACCCCAAGAATCAGTTGTCGAACGGGCGAGGCGCACGCGCTCCGCTTGCGTCATCACATCACCTAGCAGAACGCCGTGATCAGGGTTGGCCTCAAGCCATTCATCGCATGTCAGCGTGCGGTAGGTCAGCGTAACATCGCTGTAGCCGGGCCGCTGGCGGTTGGGTATTACCAATGTTTCATCAAGCACCGCCGCGCTTTTGCCCGTCTCGCCGGGGAAAAGGCTGTAATCGGCGGGCAGCAACTCAGTTACTGAGGCCGCCGGTATGGACTCAAAAACGGCCCGACACGTGCGGCGCAGGCCGGATTTCTTGGCTATCTGGCGGCTGAGAGAATGTTCGTAATCCCATATTGTAAGTTCAGGCATTTCAGGGTTCTAGAATTTTCCGACCTCACTCAACAACAATGGCGCATCCCACGCCGCCATTACAAAAAACCGGCCTGGGTAACGCAGTTTATCAACGTTCACGTTAATGCAGATAGCAGGCAACGTGTGCGCGATATCTGGATTGACAAGTGAAGCACCCATTTTCGGTACTTGACTCATCGCCGCACACACGCCCAGTGTGAAGTAGACCATCTTGTCGCCCTGTTTGCTGTGCGTTCTACCCACAATTTCCGTATACGCCATGGGCGGTTTTCCTATGCGTAGGCTTTCAACAAGATGCTGGTGATGGTTACTTGCTGTTTGCCGCCGTGGGTCTGTTTGCCCCACCGTATGCCGTCGCGGACAATGAACGGCCCCAGCAGCGCCGCCTCTTCGCCCGGCATCGGGTCGCCATCGACCGGCAGGTCCGGTACGTCTTGCGGATCGACGTTATAGACGCGGACATAGACCGTCCCGTCAGATCGCGGGAAGGTCTGGCGCAGCGTTTCGTCCTCAACACCCTGCAAGCGAGTCGGCATCGGTTAGGTCTCTTCAAGAAACTTCTCGCACAAGGGCAGGTGCGACTCGTTCAGTTTCTTCTGCTTGTCCAGAACTTTCAGCGCGTCGCCCAACAATCTCTCCGACGCCTTGGACAGGTCGATCTCCGTAACATAGTCGCTTGTCCACTTGATCGTAAGGGAAGCGCCTTCGCCCTCCTTGACCATACGCCCGTCGGCTATGTCGTCATCGAAGGCCAACGCTTCCCGTGTCTGTCTAATTGTCTTGACTGTCGTAAAGTCGCCTTCTGCCGGCAGCACCTTCAGCAGCACTAGCCGCTCTGTCACTGTCAATAACATTGTGCCTACCCTTTCTCTGTTAAATCCAGGCCCCCGCCACGCGACGGGGGCCTAGAGTTATCTCTATCGCCACAACGGAATATAGTACTGAAGACCGTCGTAGTGGACTAAGATTCTTGCATCCTGCGCATTGGCTGGTACAGCGTCGGTTGTCACGCATGTCCCAGCACCGGCATTGAAAGAGGTGTCGAAACTGAAGAACTGATCGTAACCCGATGACTTGGTCCCGAAGCCGATAAACGCATCCGGCTTGCTTGCGCCAGTCGTGGCGAAGATACCAAACTCATCACCACTAACCGTGCCGCTCATCTGGTTGTCGCACCAGATGGGGGCCACGCGCGACCCAGCATCACAGGTGCTTAGTACGGGACTCGCCACCTTTGCCCACAGTCCATACATGCCGCACAAGATTTCAGCGTCGGCACCGAGCGTTGTCAGGACCGCACCCTCACTTCGCGCCCCAAGATGGGCGATGAACTGAGCCGCCCCAAGGCTCTTGGGGCCGGTTCCGGTGTTATTCGCCTCAGCCAAGCCGGATACCGGGAAAGCCCCCTTCGCACCGGTCGTCTCCGTGCAGACGAAAAGGCCGCGATCATAGCTGCTGATGTCGCCGGAACACGTCGTGTACAGGCGAACAACGCCGCTCTGGTCGTTATCTGCGCCGTAATCAAACGGCGCGTCGTACGTACCCAGCCGGATAAAGCACGGACCAGCCGAACCTGTCGGATCAATCGTCGCACCCGACAAATCAATGACATTCCCCGTATATGTTCCGGTGAAGCTAAGCGCGGTCGTCGTACCTGCAATCGACACGCTCGTCAGGCCCGTCAAGGCGGCAATCGATAGCACGCCGGCCGTCGCGGTGAGATTCGTACCGGCCATCGCCGTAGCGAGGTCGGCCACGGCTTCCTTCTTCGTACTATTGTCCGTCGCATCGACGAAGGGAATCGAGTCGGCCGAAACATCTATAACCGCCCCGGTCAGTTCGTTGGCATCCACGGCCAACACGCCGCTCGCCGCAGCCAGGCCGTCGCCAGCCATGAAAGTAGCCACATCGTCAATCGTTTCGGTCTTGGCCACACCCGAATTGAGCAACATCAACACCGAGCCGGTAGCGACATTGTCAGCCGCCAGATTGCCAGCACCATTGAACAGTAATTGCCCAGTGATGGATTTAGTGGCATTTGCATCCGTAGCGTCACTGCAAGACAGTTTGTCCGCCACGGCCAAAGCGTCGGTCGCCGCTGTAGCCAAACTATTAACGTCAAGAGCGATCACGGCACTTGTCGCCGTGAGACCATCACCCGATAACAACGTCGCTATGTCGTCAATACTTTCCTGTTTGGCCACATTGGTATTCAGGATCATCACTTGTGACCCCGACGCCACAGTATCAGCCGCTAGGTTACCTGCGCCATCGAAGAACTTTTGGCCGGTTATGGCCTTAGTCGCATTCGTCGCGCTGGTATCGGTTACAGCCACCTTGTCGTCAACGGCAAGGGCGTCAGTCGCCGCCGTGAAGTTGTTGACGATGACCGATGCAACGCCTTGATTCGTAGTCGTCACGTCGCCGGTAATGGCGTACATGGCAGCCGTCGTGCCGTTGCCGATCAGGAACTTCTTATCGCCGCTGGCAACCAGCGCTGCGCCCTGGCCATCGGCCCCGCCGATAATGACGTTGCCCTGGGCCAACTCGATCTGACCGAGGACGCTGGACGTTGCCACGAAGTTGCACGACGCAGCGGTTCCAATGTTGACGTACAACGCATCGTCCTCGCTGGTGGCCGAGGTGTTCAGGTGAATACAGCCCTTGGCGTAGCCCTTTGCGGTGATGGTGGGATACGCCGCGCCGTAACTGAACAGCTTGCCACCGGCGGGATGCTGTGCTTCTTTCAGTTTGATAAAAGCGTTCGAGATATTCATTTTCGATTTCCTTATCTTGTTCCTGCGCGGGCGTCCGTGCCCGCTGATCCAATGAAAAACCCCGTCCTCACACCTGATCAGGTAGAGGCGGGGTCTATATTGCTTGCACCGAAAACCGCCGGTCGGCCGACCGAACGGGCATCGGGAGTTATTCAGTTATCAAACTACAGGGTTGTTGGCTTTGATCTCGGTAACAACCGCTTTCACGTTCTGCGCATCTTTGGGGCGTAGGATTTCGGCGATCTTCACCTTCACCGCGTCTCCGGCCTCCCCGGCCTTCTCAACTCCGGCCACGATGTATTCCAGCGCCGTACCCGCGCCCGTGGCCTTCCGCTGTTGATACCAGTAGTACACAAGCCCGGCGATACCGAGTGCGGGAACGATGAAACTCAGCAGCGGGTAAGTGTTGAACATATAGCCGACACTGGCCAGCACAATGCCGCCCAGCATCAAAACCACGCCGTTCTTCTTACTCCACCACATAAAGGACACCACGCCGCCGACAAAGAGAAGCGCGCCTGTTGCGATAATCACCACATGCCCGCTGTTCATCGTTATCTTCGCCTTGTAGGCGATTCCCACACCGGCTGCGGTAGATCCGTCAAGCGACAGTGCCGGAGGCGAAAACGTGAACTTGCTCATCCAGCTATCCGCGTTCGAACTCGACAACGCGGGACTTGCCGCAATAGCGGACGATTCGTAGTTGCGTGATCCACCGTCAGAACTCGCGTAGTCGTAAATGTCGAGTTCCACTTCCATCCCCGGTACAAGGGGTATCCGCTCATCGCCGACCACCAGGAAGTTGGGGCCGTCGGTTTCGACCTCCACCGTGCGGGGAACCGCTACGTGGGAAATCAGACCGCCCAGCATCAGACAGACGGTCGCCACAATTGCCAGTTCGATATAGCTTTTCATTGTTCTTCCTCCCTCGGTTGGGACACGATCCGCAAATGCACTTCGCGCCGCACCTCAGCCGGAGGCTGTTCGGTCGTCTCGGCCCTACGGAGCGAAGTTTCCGTCGGCTCAACCTTCATCGTGCTGGGCCAGAGATTTGCACAGCCTGATAGCATCACAACAGCGCCGATCAGGATTACCAGCGCGCCGATCAGGGTGAGTGCCGCACCTAGTTTTGTTTTCGTCGCATAGGTCATAATTGCTCCTATATTGACCCCAACGTTCTTAGCCACTGCACGAATGTTGGGATGTTTATCGCGCCTGCGCCGAGCAGGACGCCGCATATGCCGCCGGCAAATGCCGGCCCCCACGTCCGCAAACGCCCGGCGGCGTGGCGAGCAGGGCAGTTTTTGCCATAGTCTTCTATTTCCGTCCGAACATTGGTCATTATCGTTGCCGTCATAAGCTCAAGTTCCTGCTCGCGCTCCTTGGCGTGTTCCGCCTGATACGTCTTGACGACCTCAAAGGCGATTTCCCGCACAATGGCCCGCTGGCCGTTGTTGAAACTGCTTGGCATTTCTATGGAATCAGTCATTTTAGATAGTCACCATCGCCTGCGGCATCGTGCCTTTTTGTCCGTTCTCAGGCCCAAATAGCATTCCGGCCCGAACGTTATGCGCCAGAGGCATTGCAGCCGCCATGTTCAGCAGTGCGACAATCCCCGAACTATACAACGCCAGGCCCCGGCCCCTGTGATAGTGCGTCGCATCCCCGATCACGAAGTTTCGGGAGTTGACCCGCGTTTGTAGAATGAGATTCGAGTCGAATGTCGTAACCTCTGCCCAATGCGCCGCGTCATCAGCGAATACACCCGGGGCGGCGATAGACGTATGCGTGTCCAGAGATGTCCAACAATCGCTCCCCGTTGTCGACACGTTCTCACCGCCATAGTAGTATGCGTCATTCGTCCAACGCCCAGGCGTAGCCGTTGTCGGGACGCCTATCCCTTGGTACAGAATGTCAACGGGCGGCAACCACGGTTCTACACTCAACCACAAGTGATTATTCGCCTCGGCCCATGCATAGAGTAAATCCGCCCTTGCCGACACAGAGGCATTGATGTTATATGGTGCCAGGATGATGAACTTCATATTTGGCGAGGATTCTCGTATGTTGGTCACGAGCTGTTCATGGTTGTCAACCGCACTCGCATCGGCATTGGCCATCAGGTTGATGATGCAGTGCGTCACGCCATCGGCAGCGAACCTTTGCCACGCCGATGCTAAATAATTCGTCGTCGTAACATAGGTATTGGCCGAACCCCCACCCAGTCCGAAAATCTCCTGCATATAGCCCGTCGTTCCGGTAGCGCATAGTTCGATGTTCGTGACAACTATCGCATCACCAACACCAGCATCATACAGTGCGTCGCCTTCGGTTACGCGAACACAGCAGTAGACCGGCCAATAATCCTTCGTATCCTCCCCTCCAAACGTCGCCGGGATTTCGAGTTCATGCACGACGTGTCGCGGAGTCGCCGCATAAAGCGAGAACGGGGCGCCCTGGGCGATGTTCTTTGTCCAATTCGTGCTGTTGGTAACTTGCAGATATACCCTCGCGCCCGCCGCGTCTCGATAGTGCGGGCCGGCGAAGAATGTCACGCGGAGTTTGATGCTCTGGCCCGCATTGAGGCGATTGAGCCATACATCGCCGTACCGACTGCTAGTGGCCAACATCGGCTGGCGAAGCGTCTGTCTGTTGGCGATTGTTGAGGCAAGGTCCAGCTTAATTGTGAGTATCCTATTGCCTCGGTAATCGTCGGGACTCGGTGTGGTCACAGCATTTTCATTGCAAATGCATTCATACGAGGAACCCGGATTGTAATTCTGCTTGCCACCGGGCCAATCGGGGATCGTCGTCGCGGCGGAGGGATTACCAGAACTCCGGCCTGTCATCGTTGCCCATGAAGGACTCACACCGAGAAGATACAGCAGATACTCGTTCGCCGACGTACCGCAGACGCCGTCAAAAGCATCAATGTTGAGGAGCCTGGGGAACATGCCGTCAAGGCCATCGCCGCCCGATCCGGCCAAACTGTCACCGATATAGGCCACTCGCGCCCGCGTGGTGCCGCACTGGAGGATTTCCCTCGCGTACTGCCGATTCTTCGTTCCGATCATCGGATGGCTCATTTTAGTTCACCCACTGATAGCAGAGGTCGTCGCCAGGTGTCGCTGCGATGGCGTTGATCATACTCAGATTCGAGACGGCAGCCCTAAGCGGCTGGCCGGGCGGCAGGGGCGTCCCGCTCCCGATCACGGCCGTTGCACCGACGGCGATCCACAGCGTCCCAGTATTAGCGGGATTTGCGGTCATCGTGACCGCCCTGCACGCCTGAGAGCCAAGGGCAGCGCTCGTTCCAGTGATATTCGCCGTGCCGATGCCGCCGGTTGTGTAGGGCACTAGGTTGCCGGTATCCGCATCAATCGTCGTCAGCAGGGCGTTGCCCGCCGCCTGTTTGTCTTCTGAGAAGAATATCAGCGCAGACGAACACGACGCATAGGCGGTAACAACACTCGTTGCCCCGCCGGTGGCCTCAAACTTCAATCGGGCCATGTTCGCCACGTTCACTATCACAACGGCGTATTCAGTGGCGGCAAGCGTGGTGGGATCGGTGTCCTGAAAGACGCTGGAGCTGTTGTACGTCCACGCCCGCACCAAAGCCGTACTTGCGTAGTTGGCGGCACTGGCCGCCAGCGGCGTCCACACCGTATCGTCGGGATGCACCTTGCCCAGAACACGAAAGCCTGTCAGCGCGGCAGTGGTCACAGTCACCCGCAACACCATTGTCTGGAACTGATAGGCATAGGTGTTGATAACCTCTTCGCCGGTGGACCATTCCAGATCGTGAGCGCTCGTATCGCCAAGCGTTTGCCCGCCAGGGGGAGTCTTGAATAGTTGTTGCATCATGGTTTGTTTCCTTACTCGTAAGTGATGGTATTGAGCCATCTACCTCTCGGCGCGGCCCGCTCAGGCGGCGTCCAACCAAGTATTCTGGCCCGCTGCTGCCGGTCTCGCCGCAGGCTTCGGGCAAGCGCCCGGTCGTAAAGTCTCTGCATAACGCCGTCGGTCTTGCCCGTCCGCTCTTCCCAAATGGCGAACGCCGCCGCAAGGATCGTCGGGCCGTGCGCCGCCGCGCCCATCGGGTACTCATCATCATCATCGGCCATCGTCTCCGGCTCGATGCGGTACGAGATGGCCAGCGTGTAGTCTGTGTTCGGCCAGGGCGCTACGATCAACTCCCGCCTCGAACCGGTGGTCTTTGCCCAAGTCGATTCCCGCAGTCCGTAGAACAAGGGCACGCTTGGAAACTCGTTGGCGGCCTGCACGTAATCAGCGATCCATTCCGGCGTCCGCCATTCCAGCCGCGGGGCGTCCACAATGCCGCTGTCGATAACGGGGTCTTGGGCGAACTCCCCGAAGTCCGCTGGCAGGGCCGCAACGCCTTCCAACGATACCGCCGCGTCAGTCAGCGTTTGCGTATCCGTCCCGCCACCGTCGGTAGCTGTCGTCGTCGCACTCAAGGCGAGGTCCACGCTGTTGGGCCTAATGCTTAAATGCGTCGTGTCGTCAGTGAACGTGACCAAATCCCACGGCGAATATCCGGCGGCGGCCGCGACTGCCGCCGCGTTATATAGCCCGGTCACCACATTGGCGACCGTCGCGGCAGTCGCGGTGAAGCTGATCTCGTAGCTGTTTTCAGCCGCGTCTTCCAGATCGACCTTGAACACGTCGCCCACCTGCACGTTGGCCGGTGTCTCAGTTCGCTTGTAGGCGATGAGTGCAAGTGTCGAAGTTTGGTGCAGGAACGTCCAATCGGCCTCGGACAGAAACATCAAGTAGCCGTCGTTGACGGTTTCCATTGCCTCGATTGTCTCATCGTCACCGGGACTTTTGTACGCCTTCGCCTGAAAGCGCAGGTACAAGTCCTCGAATGTCCATCGCATCACGGCCATTGCGCATGATCCTGATCAAAACAGGTTTGTCCGGGACCGCCCGCTATTAGACGGCCCCGGACTTAACCGTCATAATTAGTACGTCGCAGCGCCTTGAACCCAATCGAACGCGGCGGACTGCGCGTCGCCATCGTCGCATACCTTCAGGCCGGCCAGAAACGCCAAGCTCTTGGTGGCGTCGTAGTAGGTGCTGTCGAGCGTCCAGCCGATGATCCTGACGCTGTTGACGAAGAACTCCACCGTCTCGTCGCCGTCGTAGCACAGGCCCAGTTTGATCTCGGTGTTGTCGGCAAGTGCGGCCTTGGAACCGCTCCCAAGGACAGCATCCAGCACGTCAAGGTTGGTCACATCGGAGGCGATGACAACCTCAGCACTAGCATCCTTCTGCGCTATAACGTCGATGGCGTCTTCCTCATCAAACAGACGAAAACCGATCATCGTCTCGGTAATGAGGTTGTCGCAGTCGTCATTGACGAAATCGCGGCTGAGCGCCGCTTCCTCGGCCAAACCGAAGAAGAACGCCTGTTGAGCATCGGCATCGCCGAGTTCCAGTCGGCCCTCAAGCCAGACCTTCCGGCCCTTGGTGAGCTTGCAGAACGGCTCGGTGAAGAACGCCCAGCCGTCACCGTTGTCGCCGTCGGTCTCGATGTCCTGATAGCCGCCGTCTTCACTGGCCTTGAACGATAAGACCGTATCGTCGTCGCAGTCGAGATTGAACGTGTGACCGACAATCGGTCGCTGCTCGTTGGTTGCTACGGTGTCGGCAACCCCACCCAGAAACTCGTCGTGGAACCAGTAGCCTTTACCGTTGGCGATAAGGCCTGCGCCGGGGCAGTCCGCCCAGATCGTAGAACTAGGGGACCGGTCTGCGCTGGGACTTTCAAAAGTCACAAGTTTTGCCATTGTCTTTACTCCTTCTAGTTGCCCATAGGGCTAAATCATGCCACCCAGTCTATCCGGCCCTGCTCACGACGACCGCGGCAGGCGAAATTGCAGGTGAGGTTGATGAACGTGGCCAGCATATTGTGCTGCTTGGTCGGTGAACGGGGACCGTCGAATCGGAAGAAGTCGCCCTTGAGCACAATAGGCCGCAACTCGTAGGCATTGATCGCGAGCAACGGATTGGTCGTGGCCGTGTAGCCGTGAGAGGTCTCCAGCGAATCCCAGGGGATGATCGCGTTGCCTTGGATTCGCGTCTGCCCGGCGTAGCGCCCTATATCGGCACCCAGCGAATCGTTATTCGCCCGCGCCTTGCGGTTAACGGCCGTCCAAATCAGCAGGTTCGACAGGAACATCATCTTGTCGTAGACCCCATCCTCAACGTCCTTCGCGGTCAGCGGGCCGTTGAAGTGGGTGCAGGCGTTCATCATGAGAAGTTTGTCAACGTCGGCCTCGGTGATGTCGCCGCTGGCATTGGTCCACACGTCGTTGTAGTTGACGTAATGTTCGCCGCGCGCACCTTCGGAACTGTCGATGCCCGCACAATTCCCGATACTGTTGCCGTCCTGATACAACGGGTTGCGGCCCTGGTGGCCACTGGTTCCCGCTGATACCTGGGCGCTCGTGATCGGGACGTTGTAGTACGGGAAGCCGTAGCAACTGACCAAATCGTTTGCGTTGGCGGGGGTTTGAGCCGCGCCGACCTCGATCTTGGTGGCCATTGCAAAGAGGGCCGGGGTTCGACGGCGGATGAGCAGATCATATTGCTTGGCCGCGTCGCGGTTCATCAGGACTTCCTGCTGAAGCACCGCATACTTGGTTTCCAGGTACCGCCAGGGCACGCGGCCCTTGAGCACGAGGTTGGGGATCTTCAGCGTCGCCTCAGCGTCGGGCTGCGTCCACTCGGCCAAACTTGAGTCCTCAAGCAGCACGTCGAACTCAAGGTCCGTGCCTACGGCCGTCTCCGGCCTTTTGCCGGCAAACAGCCGATTGGTGATCGCATAGTCGCGGCGGGTCTGAAGAACCTTAACGGCGTCCGCTTCTTTGAAGGGCCGCGCATGATCCGTGATCGCCCAAACGTCAAGGGCTTCATTGTTAAAGAGGTTTGCGTCTGCCATAGTAGTTAGACCTTCCTATCGCACGTCACTAACCGTCTCGAAAACCTCGTTCCTTCCGCTCTCGTTTGATCTTCTCAATCACGGCTTCGTCAGTGTCGAGAGTTTCCTCTACCGGCAATCGCTTCTTGTCGCTCGGAGCTGCCGGTTTGGAGCGGGCTATCTTGTCGATGGTCTCTTGTGCCGGTTTACGTGCGGCCTGTTTGTACTTTTCGGGCGAGAGTTGCAGCAGCGCCTCATCAAGGCATTGAACCATCGACGTATCCTCACCGGCCTGCTGATGCACTTGCCGCAAAGCCTTTGCCCGGTCCAACAGGGCGGTGCGTGCGGTCAGTTCGGGCGAGTCCTGCGGCAATGCCGCCGTGTCGCCCCGCCCGAAAGTCGTGAAGATGTCGTGATCCAGCCCCCCGATGAAGTCCTGCGTCGCTCTCGTCATTTCCTGTTCCGCGGCGTGCTGGCGCTGGGTTTTCGTCATTGTGACTTCTTGGCGAACATTGGCGAGTTGGCCCATGATCTGCCGTGTGAAATCAAACAGACCATTGAACTTCGTCGTCATCGTCGTCTCGTCCAGCACGTCGTCCGGGGACAAGGGCGTAAACTCGCCCAACTGCTTTGATAAAGCGTCGAAGTTGTCCCCGTCCGTGGGCTTCGACGCTTCACCGGCATCCGTGCCGGTCCTGGTTGCAGCGGACGATTTACCATCCTTGTTGGCGATCATCGCCTCCAACTTGGTCAGTCGGTCGCCTAGACCCGCCTTGTGCTGGCCTAGTTCGGTCGAAATCTTGCGAAGTCTGGCCGACTCCTTCTCGACCCGCTGGGCCAAGCCGGGCGGCATACTCGCAATTTCTTCAACCGTGTAACCCAAATGCCTGGCTGCGTTGTACTGGTTGTCCGTCAACTCGGAGGATTCGTCCTGATCGTCTGAGGCCGCCGCCTGAGTCGATGAAGAGTCCTCGTCCGTCGCTGACCGAGAGCCGGTCTCGCCGCCTGCATCTTCGTCCGTCTGCTCCGAGCCGCCGCCCAGTCCGGCCGCTTTACGGGCTGCCGTTATTGCGGCGACCCCTTCGGCGTCCGAAGTGTCCTGCGTCTCTTCTGTAGTCGTTGTCTCGTCTGCCATGGTCGTATCGCCCTTCATTCATCAAGAGCCAGCGCCGGTCGGGGTTTTTCGCGAGCGTCGGTGGCTGTTATCCGTTTGGCGTATCTATTGCGGCGCGGGGCGTCTTCTAACTGCACGAACCCGCGACGCTTGAGAAACTTGTCTCTGTTACGGCCCGGCACGTGGGCCATACCCCGCTTGTCGAAGTGTACATCCAGGTCGGCGTAGAGCCGGTTAGCTTCCTGGACCTGGCCCGCATTGACAGCCGCACCTAGGGACAACCAGTTGCGTAACTTGCCGCTATGTCGCTGGGATTCGAGTTCCCTCAGCAAGTCGCGTTGCAGCCAACCCGTGCACTTGATCTCACGGCAGGGCAGTGCAACATCCCGGTGATTATCCGGTCGAGGGATATCCTCATGCTTCCCGCATTTGTCGCATTTGTAGCAGTATGTCGGCATCATGTTCTCCGCCCCAAAGAAAAAGCTCCCCATCTCCGCGCCTGATCAGGCGAAGGGGGAGCTTTAGTTTCGTCTCCGAAAGCTACAGACCGGCCGGGCCTGCCTCTTTGGGGGTATTAAGTTGTCAAGTTACTGTCGTCGTTCTCGTCGTAGCTCAATTCATCGTCGCCCGCTATGCGCGTTTGCTCAAAAGAGTCGTGACTCATCAGGACCATATCCATGCACAGCCCCATAACCGTCATCGTATTACCTACGTAGCGGCGGTAGAAAGCGTGGTTCCTGGTATCGTGCTGCACTCCGCACTGCATACCGATAAACGCGGCGTGATCGAACCGACCGAGCAATTCCTCGATCAGATCGTCAGTTGACACCAGGGCGTATGGTCCGTCTGTAGCCATTATCTTTTGTGCCTTTTGTGACTTTTTCTGGACTTCAGAACCGCCGCCGTCGCCTGGGCGGGCCTGTCGCCGTCAACATGCTTCCACTGTCGATGTTCGCGTGGCGTAAGTTTTTTACCGTGTAATTTCTTGGGCATCGTTAGGGTGCTCCTGTCGGCACGGCCATTGCTTCAACCGGTCGCTGAGGTATCCTGCCCGCCGCCGACCGCGGCGCTGTCGGCCCTTTACTGGGATTGTGTGTGCCGAGCGCCGGGGTCGCAGCAGGGGACTCGATGGGCTCGCCCTCTTCCCACAAGTCCTCTATCTCGTCAATGTCCATGTACTGCCCGGCCATGTTGACCAAGAGGTCCACATTCAACCGCGAACCTTGTTGGGCCGCCAGTGCAGCTACTGGCATGACATACGTCTGGAACCATTGGGCCATGCGTGCGGATTTCTGTTCGGGGGTGTCAGAGTGCCTGCCCGCCACCGTCACGGAAATATCGTAGTCCTGCAACTCGCCCATGCGGTATTGCGGACGCCACCGAACCGGCAATGTCAGACCTTTACCCAAGTCCTGCGACAACTTCATATCCAGTGCTGGATCATGCCACAAGTACCAGCCGAACTTGTCCGCAACGGATTGGGCCATTTCCAAAACATACCCTCGCATGTCATCCAACCCCACGTTGGCGTTAGCCATCAGCATCTCGTCCTGGCCAAGCGTCTTAGAGCCCGCCGCCATGCCGCCGACCAATTCGGGATTTCGAGCTATCCTGTTGAACCAGTCTGCGAACCAACCACCCGATTGATAGCCTTTATCATTCGCCCCGCCGAAGGAGAGAACTTGTCCTTTAGCCCCGGGCGCGTTGACGTACTGGCCGTCCTGTGCGTTGCGGATGGCCTCTGCATCCTTGTCGGATGTTGCATCTATCAGGCCAATGTCCTTTTGGGTCTCTGCCTGGCGGGCGATCTTGTTGGCAATCCGGTTCTCCAAGAGGTACAAATCGAAGATGATGCCCATGATCCCCACGGCGATTGCATTGTCGTTGAGCCAGTGAAAGCCCAACAGATCAAATGGTCCAACTTCAGGTCCATAGAACTTGAACTCTCGCAGATATTCCTTTCCCTGAATATGCAGGCTGCCCGGCAACCAGACAAGGGATTGACGATATGGCAGGTATGCCTCGACCAGCTCGATCTGCCGGCGGAAGGCGGTCTCCCCGATATGGGGGCCGCCCTGCGATAGTTTCTCCGCCCGCTTGCTCTCGTTCTCCCATTGATCCTTGGCCTCATTGGCAATAATATGCCTACCTGCCTTGGTCAACAGGTCGGAGTCCATCAGGTCGTCATAGGAGAAGCGGAAGCGGTGCCCCTCGAAGGCATACGCATCCGGCTCTCTCGATCTCGCCCGGTGGTCGATGAAATAGTCGTCCAGACTCACGGCTTTGCACGTCGGTGGACTCCCTGCCTTCTCCTGATAGGTTTTGAGAACGCCCATGCTGTTCAGAGCGTCACGGATACAGACTCGGATTGCTTTCGGGGCGCGGGCCTTGAATAGAACCCGGTCGATGCCGAGCTCCAGCCGTGTGGCAAACGCTCGCAACGTTTGGTCATGGGTCGCCACCCCTGTGCGCAGCAACCGCATTGCCAAGGTAGGTTCCAAGGTGCTCCCGAGCGAGAAGATCAGGTTAAGAGGCTGTCGCCATGGGCTCTCGGCCGATTCCAGGTCCTGCTGTCCATAGTACGGCCCGGCGAAGTGGCGCATGAACATCGTCCGCTGCTTGCGGAAGATGTCCATTCGCTTGTCGGCGGCCTCAATGGCCGACGCCAACCGCTGCGGTTCCGGCATGTCCTTTAACTGCCGATCGTCAATGAGCTGGGTTTCAGCCATTCGTTTCCGCCTTCTTCACGCCGTACTTCTTTTCGATCAACTGTTTCACGATAGCCGCATTGGTCTGCCTGCCGCTGATGCCGTTGGCCTTGGCCAGCTTTTGCAGGGGATGACGGTTCAACTGCCGGATGTCCGCTGCTGTCATATCAGCCAGGACAAGGCCGTCATTCGCGGGGCCGTCGCTTTCAGGAGGCACGATCTCCGGTTCACCCGGAGCAGGGGCCGGTTCGGGGGCAGATAATGGCTCTACGAGCCTTACGTTCGCCGTGGCGGCGCTGCGCAGGTGGTCCTCAAGCTCGCTGACCATGTTCCCGATGATGGTCGCGGACTGCTTGTCCTTCACCCTTTCGGCCTGTGCCTCAAGGACCTGCAATTCCGCCATGCGGTCGCGCACCCACTCCGGCGACTCGCTCTTGTAACGTGCTCGTATTTCAGAAACAGTCATAACTCTCACCATTTATCCGTTGTCACCAGGTGTTGACCAGTTTAGCCTTTTCCCGTTGCTCCCACGCTTTGCGCCTGCCCGCGTAGCTCATTACCGGCGCCTCTGTGGTCTTCTCTACAGGCTTGAAGAACTTCACCCCGGGCGACGGCCTAGTGTACTCACGCCGCAGGTACCGCAAGCCATGTAGGCCATAGACATACGTGTCCGCCCGGTCGGGCGAGCGACCCAGCAGTGTCTTGATCTCCTTCTTGTCCTGGATAATCATGCGCCCGGCACGGAAGTCATAGGTCGGCGTGCAGAGTTGGCCGCGCAGCGTCGCGTCATCGTGGCTCAAGGCTATCTCGCCGTCGGAAAACATCCTGCCTGCCATATCCCACATCTCGGCCCGCAGATTGACGTAGCGCTCCGCATCGCCCGCCTTTTCAGCCGAGTCGATCATCAGGACTGGCACACCCATTTCTTTCACTCGGTCCCCTATCGGGCCGCCTATGCCGATTGAATCAATAGCCACAAGTTCAGCCTCAAACTCTCGCCACGCGACAAACAGGTGATTTGCGGTGTGCATGGCATCTTCCTGGCCGTATATCTCTTCCTTGACAACCTCCGTCTCGTCCATTGCGTAGATGACAGTTTCGTCGTCACCGAATCTCGCCGGGTCACAGACAATCAGCTTGTGCCGGACAGTCGGGTAGAACTTGCGGAACCGCGCAGCCTCGACGTCGCGCTCGCGAATCACCTGATACATACTCTCAAAGACATCCCAGCGGCCATGCAGATACGCTTCGATAAGTTCTGGCCGGTGCGAGTAGGCATCCTTGATCTGCTCGACATAGGTAGGGGGCAGAAAACGGTTGTCACTGGGCAGGGCTGGGATGTAACGCTGATAACTCTTAGGGGCGAGTATGAACTCATCACGCAGCCAGCACCGCGCCGGGTTCACTGTGAAGAGTAATTTGTAGGCCGGGAATTGGTCGTTAATCCGCAGTCGCAACGAGGCCCGCAAGGCCATGCTGTCATTCTGCGAGACTTCCTCGCCTTGGTCGATCCAGGCATGGCCATACTCAGCACTGTTAAACTTCTGGATACCCTCAGATGGGTCCATGCCCCCAAAGTCGATGGCCACAGCGCCCATAACAACGATCTGCTTGGCAACCTCACGAATACGGTAATACTGTGCCGGGATTATTCGTTTCCACGTCTCAAGTGTAGTCTTGGTGAACAGCGTGGACTTTGACCGGCCCATGTACCCCGTGGCTATTGGATAGTCGCATGGGTCGAGCCCGTAGCGCTCAATGTCGGCCATCGCCTCGGTGAACATCCACACGCACCCCAGGTGCGATTTTCCACCGCCCTTAGCGCCTCCGTACATCACCTCACGGACAGCCGGGTCGCGCAATGCCCGTAGCGCCGCTTTCTGCTGGGCTTGCAGCGGGAACTCCACCCGGACAACTTCCTGACTAGGGGCGATCATTTAACGCTATCCCCTTTGTCGTCTGTGATAATGACCTGGACTTTCAGCCCCCCTGAATGCTCAACAGCCGCCTTGTCAGTTTGTCCCAGTTCGTTCTTGCCCAGCCAGATGGCCATAGTCGCCGCACTACTTGGCCCAATAGGGCCATTGAGCATCGCCAACTGCCGCTCGCAGATATGCAACGTCCGCTCAGCCCTCTTTTTCGCCAATAATGCAAGGAAACGCTCGCCAAGCTGCGTATCGGAAATGCCCACCAACGTAGCAATCTTCTTGTTCGACAGCCCCTTGTAGGCAAGCTCCGCCACCCGCTCCTCATCGACTACGGCCAGTGGCCGCCCTATCTTGGGCTTGCTAGACTTCTTGCGAGTTGTAGAAGACTTCCGTGTCATTACCCCCATTATTGGATTTGCACAGGCTGAAAGTCTAGATGGTGCTTTATAGATTTAGCAACTATTTTAGCAAGCGCGCGAGGGTGGTTCCTACAGCCCCAGCCAGGCGTTCCGCCTGTTCGATGCTCGGCTGCTTTACGCCGTTCTCATAGCGGGACCATAGACATTGTTCCATGCCGATCCGTCGCGCGGCCTCGACCTGAGACAACTTTGCTCGCAGGCGTGCGGCGCGAAGGTTAGCGGCGAAGTCACTCATTAGTGGCCTTGGCGATTGCGGCGCGGGCGAGGTCCAAACGCAACTTGCGCGCATTTTTACCCATGCCGACATCGTCAGCCTTCACGAGTTCTTGGCACGCTTCCAGCAGTTCCGGCGCAGCAGCGATTAGGCGGGCGTTGGCTTGCCGACAGGAAATTAACGCTTCACCGTCCATCATGCTATACGTTAGGATGGGGCCTCTGCCATCCCTGAGAGGCTCGGCCTCCAGCGCATTCCACTGATGATCGTCCTGCGAATCATCGCGGATTGATTGTTTGGGATCGAGCTTGTACCACTTCCACGGTCCCGGTGTGTGTTGTGTGTTGCTCATGTTAAAGCCCTTTCCGTCTATTGAGTGGTTGTTACCAGTACATATCCCGATCAAACGAGCCACTTTCAACTTCTTCACTTGCGCTTCCGTCTTTGGGGCGGGCGAGAATCACCCAAGCCCCCTTGCTCGCATGCTGGTCCAGCGGCTGTTGGCATACAAGGCTTAACATGGATCGGCAGTGATCCAGCGACCCCTTAGCCACAACTTCTGTGTTCTCGCCAGCCAGTAACATGCACTGATCCAGGTCGAGCTTTGCCAGTTTTTCTTCGCGCTCTGCTTTGAGTTGTGCCGCAAGATTGTTCGATTTATTGCGCTCGTTGCTCATGTTCTGCCCTTTCTGTTATCTGGCACAATCGCCAGGCCCTTGCGCCCCGTAAGGCGCTCGGGTTAGGCGGTTGCGGTCAGTTCTGGCCATCCGGCCCGATTTCTGGCGCGATAATGCCATAGCCGCCCCAGTCTTGGTGTAGGTGTAGATTGCTGGCACGCATAACATCATCAGCCGCTCTGTGTGCTTTGGCCTCGATCCGCCTTAATTTCTTGCAGAGCTTAACTGGGTCTTTCTCGGTGGCATCTGGGAAGATTGCCAACAGATTACGCCCATGTTCTTTGATTGCTTGTAATTGTTGAGGTGTCATAGTTCTGCCCTTTCCGTTAGGTGTTTTTTGCTCACTCATTATTAACAGTATAACCTATCGGGCATGCGATGTCAACCACTTTATTTATTTTTCCGAAGTTTTTTTTACGTGGCCCACCGCCTGCCGACCGACTTAGCCTCACCGCACGTCGGGCAGGCGTAGCGGCGGTACTTAGGGTACGTGTTGGTAACGCGCATCAACACCCCGCACTCACACACTTGCTCAGTCATTATCTCCGCGAGCTTGGGCCTCACGGTGTACCAGATCGACCGCGCGGTCATGCCATATTCGGACTTGCCCGGCGTGAGCCGTACAACCAACCGCCCGGTCTCATCCTTGAACCAGTACAGCCGGTCATTTTCGCATTTAGCAAACCAAGGCCTATCCGGGCAACCGTCAAACACAGCCCTCAGTCTACCTTCGGGCTTGCGCTGCAAAACGGTATAAATATATGCGTCCATGCGTTTCTTGCCCTTCTCACCTATTATGGTTGACGATGTAGGCCGATGATGAATCAGTCCGCCCACCGGGCCTGGGCCTTGCCGCGCTTGATAGTGTCATGCGGGCGCTGCCTGAACACCACAGCCTTCGGGGTGAGGGGCCATACAGGCCTGAACTCGGCAGAAGAGTTGTCTGCACAGAAGCCCTCAATGGTGTCCCAGGCATAGTAACACCCATACGGCCCCGCCCAAGCGTCCACATAGCCGATCTGCCCATCGGCGTCCTCGACTTTGGTGCAGATGTAGCGGCGAATATTCGGAGCACTGGTCAATCCATAAACACCATCGCCCCATTCGTGCAATTCCCAGTTGTCGCGCTCTCGCACGATCTCAACAAACTCATACTCGCTCTCCGGGGCCGTATCGTCGATCAGCTCAACGTCGGGGTGCAGGCGGTAGGCATATCTCAGCGGGCGACAGCCAGCCAACGATGTGGTTTCACGCCATCCCTCATTGTCCAACTCCTGCACGCAGTCTTTTGGCGCCTTCTGGAGGATGGCGTACATATTACGAAGATGTTGAATAAGGCCAAGTGGCCTCTCGTTCTCTTTGCACGCCACAATGCAATCAATCGCCGTTTCCATCCGGCCAACACGGCCATCCGTCCACTTTCGCACGTCACTCAGTGTTATCTGCTCGCTCATCGGTCTTTCCTTTCTCGCCGCACTTGGGGCAGGGCTGGTTCGGAAATAGAACGCCGCTGTCTATCCCCTTGTCGCCAACTTCGCAGGCCGTCGCGTTCGCGGCGATCAGTTCGACAATATGCTGAACCAGATCGTTGAGCCTTCTTCGCTCTTTACGGACAATAAGCGGAATCTGTTCAAAGGGTAGATTGGAAGAATCCAATATCGCCTTTGCCATGCAGTATTCCAACATCTGCGTCGATTGTTGAATAGTAGAGTCAAGAGCCTGTACGCAAGCCAGACATAGTCTGGCATGGTATGCTCCCGCAATCAGACGCTCCTTGCCTAACGAACCGCAACACTCACACTTCTCCCGCTCTTTCCAGGTCGTCATTTGCCAGGTATCAGTCATCGCTCTTTCCTTTCTGCTCAATGCCCGTATGCCCACACTCGGGGCAGTCTTCTATTTTCTTCCAGTCAACAAGAACAAAACCGTGGCCCCCGCACACTTTGCACACCGGCGCCTCGAGAACGCCCTGCCCCACGCCCGTATGGCCGCACTTGGAGCAGGGCTTGCCTTCATAGCCCGGCATTATGCGCATGTTGCCGTCTACGACGCACTCAACCCGCCCCAGCCCCCCGCACTTTTCGCAGGGCTCGTCGGCGGGAGGCATGCCCCCAAGCGCTTCCGTCGCATCAACAACGCTTTGGGGCGTCCGGCCGATCCGCACTGCCGGGGGTTCGCCGATGTGCGACCCTCGCATTTCTGCGATAAGGGCTTCCGGGTCTTCAATATCATCCCACGCCTTTCCGCCAGCCGCGTGGATTCGATCAAGTGCTTCAATAATAGAACCGGTCTTGCCGTGCGGGGGTTCGCCGGCAAGGGCGGCTTCAGGGGTGGAGTATGCATCTTGCAGCGGGACAACCACGTCATCGTAAAAGAGCGCCCCGGTATCGCCTGGGCCTTGAATGGTGTGAATGGCAAAGACGCACTGTTGCTCCATATCGGCGTCTTGCCAGTTGACATAGACGGGCATCCCCGGCACAACCGGCACGCCATCAGCCGTCCTGGGCAGCTTGGCCACGACCTCCTCAAGCCGCTGGACTTCCGCCGCCAGGCCTTCGGCTATTTCCGTAAGGCCGAAGAAGTCAATCGCCATGTTCGGGCGCTGGCCGTCGTTCTTCTCCCATTCGCGGAGTTGTTCAGTGTAGTCAGTCATCACTCGCCGCCTTTCTTGGGCAGGCGCAGGTCGCGCCCGCCGAACTCGTAAATGTGTCCACCCTCGACAATCCGGCTCGACACTCGCGGGTGAAAGCGCCGCGCTATTTCATCCAGCCCCATATTCGAGGTCAGAATCGTGGGCAGATCCGCCGCATAGCGCTGGTTAATTATCTCCCCGAACTGATTGGCCCAGCGGTTGTCACTGGCTGGCGAACCGAAGTCGTCCAGAATGAGCAGCCACGGATGGCCCGCGTGTCCACCGCGCCGAATAATCACTTGGTGGGTCTCAAACGATTTCGCCAAGGCGTTGATGTACTGCCCTTCGGTGATAAACCTGGCGTCGGGGTAAACGCCGAGCAGCGTTTTCGCCTGCCCCTGTGCCGCAACCTCCCGAAGCATCGCTACCGCAACATGGGTCTTGCCCGTGCCCCAGCGACCCCATAACAGGCAGCAACCATGCGGATCGGCGCACCAAGCCTTCAAAGGCGCCAGCTCACGGGCGACAAGATCACAGTTGCTGAAACTCGCCCTGCAAAAGTGCGCCGGTACGCCCAGGCATCCCAACGTACTCTCGCTGAGCCCGTATGCCACACTCGGGCGAAGGTTGAGATAATTCATGCCACGCCGAGCGTTCTCAGCCACTTGGCGAAATTGCTTGTCCGTTATGCTCATTTCGATAATCCCTCAAAACTCACATCGGCGGGTAGTTCGTGGCTAGGCCCATGGCGCGATGTCGCTTTGGCAGGAGGCGGCTTCCATTTGCCCGGCAAGAACGCCTCGTAGTATGCGGCCCGCCCGTAGAAATTGCTCACGATGTAGAAGTATTTCTCCTGCTCTGTCAGCCGGATTTCCTCCGCGTAGTTGTCGGCAGCTTTCATCAGATCATCCGGCGAAAAGCCGTACTCGAGCCGTTTGGCAATGTTTTTTACCGACTGCCCCCTTACGGGGCTTCGCGTCCGGGGAACCATGGCAAGGTAGTGTTCGTAGACTTCCACCGCCTTTGGATTTTCTTCAGGGGCTTCCCGCGAACTATCAACACCATCAGGTGTGATGGTATTGGCGCTGGCTCTGGCTCTGGTAGTGGCTCTGGCTCTGGTATTACTAGTTGATGCTAGTTTGAGACTAGCAAATACTAGATTATGCTTAGCAAGGTATCGTTTGGTGCTTTGATCTGCGTGGTCGTGCCAATCGTGAACTATCAATCTATGCTTCCTATTTTCCACTAGCCAACCATTTACCACTAAAGCCTTTATCAATTCTTGGGGATCGCCATCCCAGCCGAGCTTGTGCGCTATCTGCTCATCGGTGAACTTGCCGATATCTCCCGTCGGCGCATATCGCATTGTCATGTGCCATAGCGATTCGAGAATGCCGACAGCGAAACAGCGCGCTATTGATAGCGCATTCATCAATCCATCGACTTTCGGATGATCCGGCGTACCTCTTTTCATAGTTGAATCTCCTTCTCAGCCATTACCACCCTCCTCGCCACCGGGAGCGTTGGCTTCACAGAATAGCTCGATCCGCTTGCCATTCCTCTTGCGCTCAATACCACCAATTATTCCCTTGCTGATCCATTGGCTGATACATGATCTAGCCGTTGTGTCCTGTCTGTAATGGTGGTCAATGCCCTCAATAGCCTCCTTTAGGGTGCATCCCGGATGCTGCGCCACGTACTCGCGCAGGGCCTTGCTGGTTTGCTTAAATGGCGTCCAGAACAGGCCCTTGCTGCCCGCCACACCCATTACCTTTTGCTCGCTATTGAGCCCGGCCAATACATCTCCAGCCAGCGGTCCCCGATTGAGTCTCGGTGCGATATCAATTCGGACCTCATGACCGCTATGGATAAGACCAATCCCCCTCCATTGCAGCACTCCGTATACAAGCGCATTCGTTTTTCTGCTGCGATTCCCGTACGGCACCGCCACGGAGACCCAATTGCAGAACGGCCGCCAATCCTCTGCTTGTGCGATAACAGATAGCCCTAGACTCATCTTGCACTCGATCACCCAGGTCCGATTGCATTGCACCGCGACAAGATCGGCGCGCCCACCCCAACGGGATAGTTGGACTTCGGGATATACATCCCAGCCCGATGCTTGGAGCCATTCGGAGACTTCGCGGGCAAGTTCGGTTTCAGCCATCACCCGCCCTCTGCTTGAATTGACCAGAGCGTATCTGTTTCCTCATCTCGCGGCATCGCGCACTGAAGCACTTTATGCACAAGGGCTTCGTCTCCTCGCGGCCTGGCGTACTGAAGCTAACAAGGGTTTCGCCCGTCTTGCCGCAATTGGCGCATTGTTTGGATTGTGGGGCACTTTTAGCCATCAGCCGCCCTCTTTCGTTGTCAGTGTCCACAGCTTTGCGCAGACACGAAATTTTCGTGCGATTTCCCGCCAACTATGTGCTCGGCGCATGGCGGCTAACGGTGGCCGGCGAAGACAGCGGGTTATCTGATTCCGCTCGTACACTTCTCTTGCCGCAGCCTCTTCTGCATTGCCGGCAACCCCATCGGCAAGGCAGGCACACTCGTTGAATGCGGCTGTGATCTCGTTTGCTTCTGGTTCAATCATCGTATGTCGGTCCTATCTACGGCGAGAGCGTTCTCAACCATCCTCTGCATGTCCCGCAGGTCGCGCCGCAACAGCCGCGCCCCACGGGCCTTGCCGATTCGTAGGTAGTGGTGGCCCTTTTTCCACCAGTCACCGTCTACGTTGCGACTCTTGAGTGTCGCCACATCGCCGGAACTCAGTGTCCGCTTTTGTTCCAGCCTGTCAGTTGTTTTTGGCTTGGCCATTCTTATCCTTCTTTCCACGGCAGCTGCCGCAATCTTAGGTGTTCGGGGAAGTCGGCGGGGTCCGTCAGCAGCGACCCGCCATCTTTTAGCGCGAGAACGGCGCGGGCGACGGCTTCGCCGGGGGTGTCGCCAATGCCGACGATCGGATGTACTTCTTCGACGTCATGCTGTTGTAGAAAACTACCCCAAGAGCCAATGTCATTCGTGCCAACGCTTATGTACTTGCCCCGCTCCTGGCAGAACTCCATCAACTCCACCATCGCGTCGGGCGTGGCCATGTCGGGGCAGCCCACCGAATACTCGTAGCCGTACTGTTTACGGCGGCGATACCAATGCACCGCGCCGTCATCGCCAGCTTCTTGGAAAGGGTCGCCATTCTCGTGGCGCAAGATAGCCCAGCCCCCCAACCTCGCCAGCGTTTCGTTTTGTTTGTCCGTGAGGGTCATTTCACAGCCTCCTTCTTCTTTCGCTTCTTCCCAAAGAGCTTCTTCTCTAGCTCCCCTATGTGCTCCCGCTGCTTCTTGGCAAGCCGACAGTGCGCCTTGTAACTCATGCGGATGCGTCTCAGCATTTGCTCTACATACTCCGGGTCATGTTCGTGGCTGATGAATAGATAGAACCCAAGCTCATGTACTAAAGTGACCTCGCCATCCTGACGGGTGAACAGCGTATTGAGGACATCGAAGTATGATTTATTCTTCCACTCCCGGACCCATTTCAATGCCGTTCGCTTGCTGTAGCTGGGCGGTTGCTTATGACCACAGTTACCGCACGGCTTGGCCTTCCACAGACACCGGTAACAGTTCCGCCTGTTGCAATCCGGACAACAGATATACATCTGGAGCGGCATCTTCCGTCCGCAGGTGACGCATCGAAATTGTCTCGCTTTGCTCATCTCGCGGCCTCCGGTGCTTTATAGGGGCCTTTATCCCAAGGATGAGGCGACCCCAATGGTACTAGTATCTGCAACTCGGTGTCTCCATCTCTGCCCCGTCGGTACATCAACTCCATCTCACCTAATGTTAGAGACAGGTTCTTCATGCTGCGGCGAGCTATAACCTTCATTGACAACCGCACGTGATTGGGCAAGGTTGGCAGGCGGTCAATCAGATCGTAGATGAGCGGGATTATCGTGTTAACGCTGTTGTGTTGGTTCATTTCACAGCCTCCCCATCTTCTAATCTGCTGCTAGTCGGGTCAGAGTTAGAAGTTGCCTCGACCTCCTCCATCGCGTCGCGGAACGCCGCAAGGGCATGGTTGAGCTTGTGCCATAAGCGCTCCGCCCATGTGTTATCGCCACAGTGCAATCCAAGTTCGGCGTGGACTGCGATAACCCGACCTTCCAGCCTATTTGCCGCCTTAACCTGCTTGCGGAGCCTGCCGATCTCGTTCAGCAGGGCGGGGATGTCCTTATAACGACCTTGATATACAGTATTGAGGACACAGCCGACCGCTTCCCATATTTCCAGTTGCTGCCCCAATGCTACCAGTCGCGGCGTATTACACAGTGCGCGTAATACTAATTCGTCCTCGTCAAACCAAGCGACGCCCTCGTCGCTCTTGGTTTTCCATCGCTCCCGAATCTCATCCAGTCGTTCTTGTGTCAGGTCGTCGGTCATTTCGTCTCCTTCGGGCCGTCAATGGTGTCTAATGCCCAGTCAAGTGCTGTTATGGCTTGTGCCTTGCCAATCAACGGCACGCCGCATGGCCGCAGCTTGGTAGCGATGTCTAGTTGGTTGCACAATTCCGCCAAACGGTCCGTTGGGGCTGCGCCCCAGATGTAGAGATAGGCGAGTAAATTACGAGCAGCCTCACGAAGTTTGACCTGCTCGCGTAGTTCCGCGATTGTCCGGTTGGCTTCGGCGAGGTCGGCACATGCAAGGTTCGCGTCCGTGCGGAGCCGGTCGATCTTGCCTAGCAGCCATGGGATGTCAGAGAACGACCTTGATATACAGTATTGAGGACCTGGTATAAGTCTTTCGCGGATTTCGTTCAGTCTGTCCGTGTCGTCGGTCATGGGTTCTCCTTCATCGCGCGGATACTCTCGTGTATGGTTTCTCTTGCATGTAGTTCACCATCCTTAGAAGGACCGGCGAGCAATAGGTCCTTAAGATGGTAATAATCCACCGCAATGCGCCCCTCTATTTCCTCCAGCGCCGCCAGCCTGCCAGCGGCCTCAGCGTCGGCCAAGGCCTGGGCAATGGCGGCGTCATGGGCTATCTCTGTATCTTGGCTACCGTCACCATCCAGCATGATCCTCACAAGCTCGCGGGATAATTCATAGACACGCTTGCGATGTCGCTCTTCAACTTTCGCGTGTTTGGTCATGGCGTCAGTCCTTTCAGTCGCCGACATCATCGGGATAGAAAGTGTCCCAGAACTCGGTTTTCTTGCGAACTTTGGCGGCCTTGTCTTTCCAGCCTTGGTTGTAGGCTTCCCGTCGGATTTGGCCGAGGGTCTTGGATAAGGATTTCGTTAGGGATTTAGCCAGAAGTGAGGCAGTGTAAATGTTGATAATCATCTTAGTTTCCTTTCAGCGGTGTGAATGTCTTAATGTAGCGCGTGCCTGTCTCGCCCACTGTTAGTTGCTCCCATTCGCCCGGGGGGATCGTCCAGAGCATCGTGACAGGCGAGGCGTCCAGACTCCCATACCAGACATCCACGACGACCTGCCCCGGCGCTGGCTTTGAAAGCACTTCCCAGTACATAACCTCGTAACCCGGCACGCCGACGCCGCAACCGGCGAGAACTAGGCAAGCCCCAACGATGAGAGCCGTCAGCACGGCCACAACACATGCCCACTCCAACGCCCTTTCAATGTTGCCGGGGGTCATGGCTGGGCCTTTCGGCGGACGATGAGGCGGAAGGCGCGCACCCCT
>Ga0307379_10000978_pt1 | contig 46166 bp, 26 predicted proteins | sample UN2MG_FD_202237 | JGI IMG/M metagenome (GOLD analysis project Ga0307379, IMG submission 202237) | Soil microbial communities from Risofladan, Vaasa, Finland - UN-2 | ecosystem: Environmental > Terrestrial > Soil > Coastal area > Acid sulfate soil | place: Finland: Risofladan, Vaasa | collected... | reverse complement strand
ATCGCGAAGGCCAGCACGAGCGGCTCGCCGGGGGCGCACTTGGTGCATTTAGTCCGATTCCGGAGGGGGCGTTTGGGGCGGGGCTTGCCGCCAGGCGGGCCCGCAGCGCGGAGAAGCCGGCGCGGCCGAATACCCTCATCCTGTTCGTGGACGACATGGGCTACTCCGACGTCGGGTGCTTCGGCGGCGAGATCGAGACGCCGCACCTCGACGCCCTGGCCGCCGGCGGGGTGCGCTTCACGCAGTTCTTCAACGCCGCCCGCTGCTGCCCCGCCAGGGCCGGCCTGCTCACCGGCCTCTACCCGCACCAGGCCGGCATCGGCATGATGGTCTATCGCGACCGCAAGCTCTTCATCAAGGCGAGCGAGAACCCCGTGAACCCCTGCCGCCCGGGCGAAGAGTTCTACACCACGGACTTCTTCACCGACGTGGCGACGGACTACATTGACCAGGCGCTGAGGGGGCCCTCCAAGCCCTTCCTCCTGCACGTCTGCTACAACGTGCCGCACTTCCCCCTCGAGGCTCCCGACCCCCTGATCGAGAAGTATCGCGGCAAGTACCTGGCCGGCTGGGACAAGCTTCGCGAGGCCAAGCTCGCGCGGATGCGCCAGATGGGCCTCGTGCCGGCGACCTCGACCCTGCCCCGCGCCAGGGGCTTCGTGAACCGCAAGATCCCCGGGTTCACCGAAGTGGGCGTCGAGACCGACTACCTGCCCGCCTGGGACTCGCTCGCCGAGGAGGACCGGCGGGAGCTTGATTTCCGCCGGGCCATCTACGCCGCGCAGATTGACCGGTTCGACTGGAACGTCGGGCGGCTCGTCGAGCACCTGCGCCGACGCGGCGTGCTCGACAACACGCTGATCCTCTTCTTCTCCGACAACGGCTGCTCGGGCGAACTGGGCGAGTTCGGGATGAACTGGGGCAAGTTCACCAGGGCCAACTACGCCCAGTGGCGCAAGAAGGGCGGATGGAGCATCTCGCAGGGGCAATGCTGGGCGAGCTACTCGAGCACGCCGCTCCGCCTCTACAAGAAGTTCGTGCACGAGGGCGGCATCGCCTCGCCCTTCATCGCCCACTGGCCCGCCGGCATTCGGGCCGGGGGCAGGATCGTCGGGAACCAGATCTTCCACCTCATTGACGTGATGCCAACCCTGTGCGAGGTGGCCGGCGCCACCTATCCCCAGGAGTACAAGGGGCGCCCGATCACCCCCGCTCAGGGCATCAGCATGGTGCCCTATCTCGCGGGCGCCGATGTTGAGGCCAAGCCGCGCACGCTCTACTGGCAGCACGAAAACCACGCGGCCATCCGCGAGGGCAACTGGAAGCTCGTGACGACCAACGACCGCGACGACACGGCCTGGGAGCTCTACGACCTGGGCGCCGACCGCAGCGAGTCGCAGATCCTCGCGAAGAGCCGCCCTGAGGTCGCCGAGCGCCTCAGAGGAAGGTGGCGGCAGTGGGCTGAGGAGACAAACGTCGTGCCCTTCCCCGAGCAGCGCGGCAGCCACAAGGGCGTGCCTTGGCCGCCCCGCCCCTGGCCCGACGAGTAACCATCAAGCAACTCCAAGAGGAGACACTGATGACAAGGGGCCTGTTGCTGTGGGGCGCCTGCGCCGCCGCGGTCGCGTTCGTGGCCACGAGCGCGCTCGGGGCAGAGAAGCGCGACCATCCGCTCGTGCCCGTGCGCTTCAACGCGTGCATCGAGAAGGTCGAGGCCAACGTCGGTCGCATGGCTGTGACGCGCGGCCCGCTGGTCTACTGCGCCGAGGAGGCCGACAACGGGGGGCCAGTGCAGCGCCTCTTCGTGCCCGACCTGCCCCCGGCCGACGCGGTGAAGATCGATGCTTTCGCCGACGGCCCGCGATGTGGCAAACGCTCGTGGAGATGGATGACGAACGTCTCGGGGCCGTCGTAGGCGCGCCACATCGAGAAGACCTCCGTTGTTCGATTCCCCGCGACCCTCAAGCCGTGATCGCGGGCGAGGTGGACCCTGGTCTTGCCGTCTCGCTTCTCGATGCGATCGATCTCATAGGCGTGGGTGATCGTGCCGTAGGTGCCGTTTGCGCCCTGCTCGTCGGGCTTGACGGGCTTGCCGAAGCGCGCGGCGACGCGACCGTGGGTGACGACGAGCCACTTGCCGCGAAGGGCCGTGCCCACAGGCAGCTCAGCATCCACGACGAAGGCGTTGCTCTCGGCGCCATCGAGCTTGCGCGTCGCGCCGACGAGCGTGCCGCGGTAGCTCGCCTGCTTCGTGGAAAGCTCCACCTTGCCCTTGCGCAGCCGCGTTCCGGCTACGAGACAGGCTTCGGCCTGGCCGCCGCGCTCCGAGACGAGTGCGAGCTTGCCATCGGTCTCCACGCCACTTGCGCTCATGGCCTGCGGCTCGCCAAGGGCATAGAGCAACGTGTCGGTGCGCCCCGCCAATGAGATCTCGAGGGCGACCATCCCCTCGTCCTGCTTCAGCCGCTGCACCGCGGTGACCTTCGGCCCGCCCTGGAGGAGGTCGCAGACGGCGACGAAGGTCGTCTTGAGGCCACGCGCGCCCTTGCGGCGGACGATGAGGTGCGGCATTTGCCAGTTGTAGACCTCGTCGTCCTTGTAGTGGCCGGCCCTGCGCAGCGCGGGCGTCTCGCCGAGGAAGAGCTGCGTTGCGTCGTCGCGGAAGAGATGAGTGCGCGTGCCCGTGTCGGGGGCGTCTTTGAGCGTGAAGTCCACGTGGAAGTCCTGCGCGGGCTTCCCGGCCCTGACGTTTCGGAAGAGGCCATAGTGGTTGAGGGCACCCATGCCCCTCGGCTCTTGCCATTTCTCGCCCAGCTCGAGGAGCGGGCGCTCGGCAGGCAGCGGCTCGACGGGCAGCGACGCGTGGCCCACCGTGTCGCCCCACACGGAGCCGCGGATGGCGTAGTCGTGCACGCTCCCACCTTCGACCTCAAAGATGTCCACGAAGTACGGCCTCTCGATCTCCATCGTGTTCAGGATGAGGGTGCGGCGGTAGCGGGTGACACCGAGGCCCTGGTAGGCGCGCGGCGCGTCCACCTGGATGAGCGCGAGGCCGGGCAGGTCGGGCACGTAGTAGAGGAGATTGCCCGAAGTATCGCCGCCGGTCTGGTTGCGGCGGTCTACGACGACGGTGTTGTGGCTCAGCGTGCCGGCGGCCCAACGCATCGGCTGGCTCGCCCCCGAAGTGTACGTTCGTGCCCTTCCACCAATCCGCGTAGATGTCGCCCTCGTGGTCTTTGACGAACTGCCACTGGTCGCAGATCGCGATCTGTGGGTGCTTCTTGACGACCTCCAGCGCCCACGGATTGAGGTACTTCTGCATGGCGCCGGCCGTGCGGGCGGGGGCCTTGCCATCCCTGAGTTCGCCGGCGGCCGGGAAGCCGTTCGGCACGGGACAGGTGGTGACCCAAACGAGCTTCGCACCCGTCTTCTCAAGCTCCTGGATCACGGTCTCGAGGTTGCCCTGGTACTGCTCCCTCGTGTTACCGGCGTCCCAGTGGCCGAAGTTGAAGGAGATGACGTCCCAGTGCCGTCCCTTGAACTCATAGGCTCCGAGCCAGTTGTGGATCTGGCTTCTGCCCTTGCCCGAGGGGCCGCAGTTGGTCGCGGGATGGTGGTAGTTGACCTTGCCCTCCAGCGCCTGCTTGAGCGCGTGCGCGTAGTTGCCGGAGATGGAGTCGCCGATGCAGAGGTATCTCGGCAGCTTGGGGTCGTCGCTGGCGGTCTGGTCGCCGATGGGCAGGAGGCGGATCTCGTCGGCGATGACCGCGCCGTCCTTCTCGTGGCCGATCGCCGTGGCTTGATTCACGAAGGGATGGAGGTCCTTCACGGTCAGGGCGCCGTAGATGAGAACGTCTGTCTGGCCGCGGCGAAGGTAGACCTCGAAGGTCTTTTCCCCGATGTGCAGCTTGGCCCGCTCCTTCCTGGACTTGGCGAACTCGAACCCGCCGGCGAAGGAGGTGTCGTCGCCGCGCTCTACGGGCAGCCTGGGCTCAACCGTCTCGCCGCAGAGGATCTTCATGCCCCAGGGCTCGAGCCAGCTCTCATCGAAGTACGACTGGATCTGCTTCGGGTTGACCTTCTCTCTCAGGGCATACTTCCTGCCGGGCGGCAGCTTGAAGTCGATGATCCGGCCCGAGGAGTGGATGCGGTAGTGGAGGACATCGTCCTCGACGACCCCGTAGGTGCCGTCCACCTGCCGCCAGTTGGCGACAAGCGCCACCTTCGTCTTCGCCGTCCAGCGGGTCTCCTTCTGCTCTCCCGTGTTGGTCCGCAGGTACATGGCACTGCCGTCCAGCGGGATGATCAGGCCCGAGACCTTCACGGGCTCGCCTGCTGGGGTTGCCCGGATGACAAGGGTGATCAGGCTCGCGATCAGACAGGCACGCTTGCGCACGTGGTTCCCCTCTATGCGGCGCCGTCGGCGAACTCGACGCGGAAGCTCAGAGCGTGCCCGCACGGGAGCGCCTCGGGGATCACGATGCGCAGCATGTCCTGATCCTGCCCCCAACGCAGGGCGCCATCGCCGCCCAGCAGTGTGACTTCGGCGATCGGGCCGATGCCCTCGTCGCAGGCCAGCGCCCGCACGTTGTAGAGATGGCGGACATACCGCTCGCCTCGCTCCACCACCGAGTAGGGCCCCCAATGCGGGTAGATGTCGAACTTGGCGTCGCGGAACCACGTCGGGCATTCGTAGTCCAGCAGCGACGCGAGGGTGGGTGCAAACTCGGCCATGACAGGTCCTTTCGTGATGTGATGGGCCTCGGGTCGTCGCGAACGCGGCGGGTTCTCGCGGGCATGCCACCTCGTGCGGGTGGGCCTCCTCAACGCGGTGGGGCCGTCGAGCCCCAGACGATCAGCTCCGGCTTAAACCGGATGCGGCGCGGCGTGATTCCCGGCTATCTCAACGGCGACTCCGGAGGCCCCACGCCCAGCGTGCCCCCGCTGGTCGGGTCCCGCTCCCCTTCGACCTTGAACTCGGGCCTCCCGGTCAGGAGGATTCTGTCAATCAGCGCACCGTCCTCACGCATCCAGATGGAGAGGGTGTGCACGCCCGGCGCGGGGACATCGAGTGGGCGAGGGTGCTTCATCCAGATGTACTTGCCGCTGCCGGTCTGGACGTTCTGGCCCCAGTCGCCCGGCTCGAGGTCGAGTCCGACGTGGATCGAGTCGGTATTGGGGTTCGAGCCGAAGCCGCGTACCCAGAGCCAGTGACGCCCCTTCCTCGCGAACTCGATGACGTAGTCCATGCGGGGGCTTCGCGCGGCGAAGTCGCCGTCGTGCTGCGCGCGTCGGTCGGGCAGCGCCTTCATGGCGCCGGAGCCGCCGTAGCCCTTCCTCGCGGTATCGAGCTTCCACTCGTGCCCGTCGGGCGCCGCGACGTTGCGGGCGAAGTGCTCGGCCTCGATCACCACCAGGCCGTCGCGGTCGGCGCTCTGGATGAATGCCTTGGGCCTCGTGCAGACGAGGTCCGACGCCTTGGACCACTTCGTCTCGTTGCCGTGGACGTCGCGCATCTTGAGCCGGTAGGTGTAGCGTGAGCCGTCGCGCAGTCCCTCGTCGCGGAAGACGGGCGACTTCTGCCATCCGCTGCCGTCGCCTCCGGGGCTGTCGGTCGTCTCCTCGAACAGGTACTCGACGCCGCCCAGCGGGTCCTTGCCCGGCGCTGCGTGCATCACGGCGGCCGAGTCGGTGACCAGAATGGGGGCGATTGCCCACTCGGCGGGGTCGGGCTTCGGCGCCTCTTCATCAACGAGCGGCACGCTGTAGATGCTCACGTCTTCCAGCTCCCCAGCGAAGAAGTCGCCGTCGAGGCCGCGGCCGACGAGGCATGCGGTCGCGCGCAGATCGTCGGGGTTCAGCGTGATGCCGCCATCTCGCGCGACCGTCTTGCCGTCAATCTGAAGGATGCCCGTGTCGCCGGTGAGTACCAGGGTCAGCTCTGCCCATTTGCCGCTCGGGATCGGGGCAGAGGACCGCAGCGTCTGCGTCTTCCCGTCCCTGGTGATGAGGAACGCGGGCCGGCCGGTTTCATCCGCGTGGGTCAGGTGCATCCGCGTCTTGGCGTCGGCGGCGAACTCCACGAGCCGCTGGTTGGGCTTGCCGCCCTGGTGCTTGAGGGTGACGACGATCGACAGGTCGTGCAGGTCGGCGACGCCTCGTGGCAGCTCGAGGAACTGGTCGCGCCCGTTGAGGGCCAGCGCCGTGCCCGAGGTCTGAACGCTGAACTCCACCTTCTGCTTCCTGCCATAGGACTGGACGTAGGAGCAGGACTTCGACGCCTTCCTGTCCGGGTAATGCACCGTCCTCGGATTGCCGTGAAGGATGGCGTGTGTGGCCCCGTAGGTGTCCCACGCGAACACCGGGTGTTGGGTCTCGAACAGGTACTGGGCGTAGAGCCCGCCGAGCTCGATGTCGTGCTCGCCGGGATTGTGGCCGATGGCCCAGCTCCAGGTGAACCACGCGCCCTTGTCGATGAGGTTGCTCTTGCGGTAGTGGCCGTCGAGGATCGCGGAGCCGCCGACGCGGCCGCCCACCCCCGCGACGCCCTTGAGGGTCGCATTGCCGTAGACCTCGCTACAGCCCGCGTCGGTGTAGGCGTGCTGGAGGATGCGCGCGTTGTCGCGGACCACGGTGTTGCCGGTGACGGCGGCGTAGTCGCGGAGTTTCGCGTGGTCGCGGATCGTGGCGTCGCCGCTGACGACGGCGTGGCCGCTGACGCGCGCGTGGTCGCGGACGGTCGCGCTGTCCTTGACGACCGCATAGTCCTCGATGCGAGCGTGTCCGAGCACCTTCGCCCTGCCGAGCACCTGTGCCTGAGGCCCGACGTAAGCGGTCGGGTCCGCGTGCGCGATGGACGTGACGAAGCCGCCGCCGTTGGGGTGCTGCGCGCCGGCCTCCGTTGGCTTGTCGGGGATCAGCACGTCGAGCGGCTCGCAGCCCGTGAGCCGAACCTTGTAGGGGAACCGCTCCTGCTCGGGGGAGCGGAAGTCGCCGGTCATCGGGATGGCCATGACCTTCGTGGGCGTGGCGCACACGACGAGGTACAGCTCTTTGGTGCCTTCCGCCACCTTGAAGCGCAGGGTTTCTCCCACGCCGGCGATCTTCCCGTAACGGGGCTTGCCGGCGGCGTCCACGCCCACGAATCCCGCGCGCCAGTCGGAGCCCCGCTCCTTGTTGACATAGCCCGACAGCTCGGCGGCCGCCTCGTCGGACACGATCTTCAGCGGGCAGATATTCCAGCCGAGCTGCTGCGGCGCCATCTCCATCGGCGGGCGCCACCAGCCCTCCTCATAGGGCACTGGCTCGAGCAGGACGCGCCCGTAGCGCAGGATCTCGTCTCTGCCCCGCGCTGCGTCCTGCTTGTACAGATCGTCGGGCTGGCCGCCGAAGATCTCGAAGTCCCACGTGACACACCGCTGGACCATCCTCGCCCACTCGTAGGCGAGCGGTGTGGCGGGGTCGGGATCGAACCGTGCAAACGCCTGCCACGGATACTCGTTCTTCTCGGTCTCCGTCCCTGCATCGTACCAGAGCTTGGAGATGAACATGGGCCCGTACTCGGGCGTCTGCGCCAGGTGCTCGAACATGAGCCGGGCGTGGTAGTAGCACCTGCCGTTGGCGGGGAAGAACATGCACACCCTCGCGCAACAGGTCGGCGGCAGCGTCTGGTAGACGCCGGCATAGGTCTGAGGGAAGTTGGCGTGGGCCTCCCAGTAGTTGCCCTGCATGGCTCCGCCGGTCTGGCCCTGGCAACCGTGCACAAGTTCGTGGGGGTTGATGTGGCCCGCCCCCTGGCAGGCCCAGCCGAACCCCAACTTGCCATCCCATCCCATCCAGCTCCCCTTGGAGGGCTGAATCGGGATCTTGTACTTGATGCCGTCGCCCCGGTACTCGGGCTTGCTGCTCACGACGCCCACGCGGAGGGCGAGCCGCTCCGAGTAGAGGTGGTAGAGCTTCTCGGCCAGCTCGAACATCGTGGGCACGCGCTCGTGGAACCGAGCCGTTTCCTTCTCATCCCATGCGGCCATTTCCTTCTTGTCCACGCAGTGGCGGAAGTGAGCCGATTCCTCAGCCCACCACTTGTCCTTCTCGGTCCGCCACCACGAATGGAGCTCCGTGCCCAGCATGATGCCGCCCTGGAAGTTGTGGGCGATCTCCTCGTCGCTCAAGGGTTCCTCGTGCAGTCGGACCACGGCCAGGTCGCCGTCGAAGGACGGCTTGCTGACGGATTCGCCCCCGAGCACCATCCGGTGCCCTTTACCGATGATCATCTTGCGGGGCCCGCTCGACACCTCTTTGCCGTCCAGGTACCAGGTCTCCGTGGCTGCCTTGCAGTTCACGACGATGTGGCTCCACTTGTCGGAGCCGCTGAACGTCGCGGGATAGGTCAGCGGCGCGGACGTTTCCTCTCCATCCTCCGACTGCCAGCCGAGGATCGCCTCCCCCTTCGACGGCTTGGCGTCGCGCACCCAGACCTCGAGCGCCATGTCCTTACTGTCCGCTGCTGCGTCCTCGACGGCGAAGTTCCCCTTCATGATGTCGTTCCCGTCGAACCGCACCGCCGGCGATTCTGGGGTGGTCACGCAGCGGGGGTACTTCTCGTCCCTCTGGGTGTGGGGCACGTGCAGGCCGAAATCGCCGAAGGACCCGCCGACCTGGTTGTGACTGCCGCCGCCCGAGTAGCCGCAGTTGTACCAATGGAGCGCGGTGTCCTTCTCGAAGGTGCGGGACACCATGAACACGGCGTGCAGGTCGACATCCAGCCTTCCGGCCACCGCGAGCTTGCCGATGAGCTCGCCGGTCACAAGCGACTTCTCCGTCTCCACGCCCATTCCCGTCCCCACGAACAGCAGGACAAAGGCCACGGTCCCCGTGGCGACGCGGCAGCCTGGCATTGCTTGGCTCATCCGCCATTGCTCCTGATGGAGGCCCACCGCAGCTCGCCACAGGTCTGGAATGATACCCAAAGGCCCCCGTTCCCCGCAAGTGCGCGGCCATCGCCCACGTGCTCTGGCAGCACAGGATGGCCCTGCTGAAAGGGCAGGCCAAGTACGCCGATGTGATGGAGCTGACGCTGTACAATGGCGCGATTTCGGGAATCTCGCTCTCCGGCGACGAGTTCTTCTACCAGAACCCGTTGGAGAGCAAGGGAGCCCGGCGGCGATCGTGGATCGGCCTGGCCTGCTGCCCGACCGACCTCACGCGCTTCATTCCCCAAGCCGCCGGCTTCGCCTATGCCCTCGGCAAGCGCCGCGTGTACGTCAATCTCTACCTCGCCAGCGAGGCCAAGATCGAGACGGAGGACGGCGCGACGGTCGCGCTGGAGCAGCGGACCGACTACCCGTGGGACGGCCGCGTGCGACTGACCGTCACGCCAGACAAGGCGGCGGAGTTTGCCCTGTCTCTGCGGATCCCGGGCTGGGCGCTGGGCCGACCCATCCCCAGCGATCTCTACCGCTTTGCCGAGGCAAAGGCCCCGCCTGTCGGCCTGAAGGTCAATGGCCAGGCGGCGAGTCCTGCGCCACAGGAGGATGGATACGTGCATCTCGAGCGGCGCTGGCGGGCCGGGGACGTGGTCGAGCTTGATCTGCCAATGCCCATCCACCGCGTCTACGCCCACGACAAGGTCGAGGCCGACCGGGGCAAGGTGGCCTTGATGCGAGGCCCGGTCGTCTACTGCCTGGAGGCGGCAGACCACCCCGAAGCAGACGTGCTCAACGTGTCGCTGCCGCGCAGAGCGCGTGCGGCTCGTGCTGTCGTCCTTGCTGAAACTTCCCCAGGGTCCGCAGCCAGCGGGCGTGGGCGGGTACAGGGGCTATTTCTATCACTTCCTCGACGAGAGGCGCCTCCGCAAGGGCCATCCGAGCCTTGCGCCACGACCGCCAGCACACCGACCTGTGGCGGAGCGCCGGCTGTGGCTTCGGCGACGCCTACGCCCCCTCGACCGGCTACGCCAACCACGCGCTCTTCGCCATCGACGCCGGCCCCATGCTCATCGCCATCGACAACTACCGCGCATTGCGCGAGGGGAAGAAGGGCGCCGTGTGGCGCAGCTTCGCCGCCAACCCCGAGATCCGCCGCGCTCTCGGTTCCATCTACGGCGCGAGGGACCGCTAGCCCGCCTTTCTCACCACTCTCCGGTGGCAGTGGATGCCCTATGCGAGCTCATGCCACAGGCCGCCCCCCAATTGTGACGGCCAGGACGGTCCCCACGCCGTGCGGAAGCGGCAGCCTCAGTAACGAGCCTCCAACCTGACCGTTCCTTCTATGTCGTGCAGCCGGATGGCCTCTTTCGCGGCATCGAAATCCGTCCACGGCTGCCCGTTGACCGTGACGCTCCTGACTGGGACCGCCTTCGGATGGCGGAGCCGCAGGAGCAGCTCCTTGGGCGGCTTGCGGGCGGGCAACTCGACGCTCGCGGTGATCCTGCCGTTGTCCACGTCGGACACGATCTCGAAGGCGACGGTGCCGAAGTGCGTGGGTGCATTCTTCACGGAGATTCTCTTGCCCTGCTCCAGCCACACGCGGGGCGTCGCGCGGGCCAGCCAGAGCGAATCGCCATCTTCCATGAGCAGCATGGTGCGCAGGCGCTCGAGGAACGCCGCCTCTTCGAAGGACTTGTCGTCGGGCCCCCGCGTCGTGTGTTCGTTGAACGTGTAGGGGCCAACCACAATGTCCACGGCATACTGGTTGAAGAAGGAGCGGAGGAAGTTCGGCACGTCATCCCATTGGAGATGGACGTTGGCCGTGCGCTCGATCCCGCACTGGTAGTACCACCCGGCGTGGCTGAACCAGTGCGCCTCGGGGTCATAGCCTCGGGTCCGCATGGGCAGGCGGTGGTGCTCCAGGAGCAGGCGGTCCTCCAGGACGTCGATCAAGCCCTGAGCGCGCCGATCGGTCGGGGGCAGCAAACCCGAGAGGTTGACCAGGTGGACCCCGCCGCGAATCGCGTCGGCATAGAGCCCGGGCGTGTGCTCGGGGCTGCCGAAGGAGGTGGGCATGCTGCGGCTGGCCGGGCCGCGGATGTACGGCGTCGGCGGCAGGAACGAGCGATACGTCCCGTCGCGCACGCGGACCACAGGCGAGAGCACAAAGGACTTCTCCACCGCAGCCAGGATGTCCTTGGCGTAGGCCTGGGCCTCGGCCGCGTACTTCGTGCCGAGTTCCGCGTCCAGGTCAGCGATGGCCCCGGCATAGCGTCGGAGGCCGAAGCAGTAGTTGGCGTTGGACTCGTACCACAGCCGCCAGTTCGTGCTGTCCCAGATGTTGTGCGGGGGCAAGAGGCCGTAGCACCAGGCCCGCTCGCGTCCGGGCACGTCCTGCATGAACTGCTTGCGTTGGCGGATCATCCAGTCGGCATTGGTCCGGAGTTTCGCCGCCGCCTTGCTCAGCCACTCCCGATCGCCAGTGAGGAGATAGTGCTCGACCATCTGCCACTGCATGACGCCGGGTCCGCCGGCGTGCTGCCAGTCCCACTCCACCCCGCTCATGGCCCCTATCGTGTCTGCGAACAGGCCGTCCATTTGCGCGGGCTTCTTCTCGTCGCGCTCGAGCCATCGGGCCAGCCCGTCGCGGGCCGCCTGGTGCATGCCCTGGAGGTCGAGCGCGCGGATGATCAGGAACGTTTCGTGGGCGAGCGCATCGTAGGGGTAGTCGCGCAGGATGTAGCGCCCCTGTGCGTCCTTCTTCAGCACGCGCAGGAGGTGCCACGCCCCGCAGCGCCAGGCATCGGTCAGGCGCGGATCGGGCACCTCAATCTGCGCGGGCGGCTCGAACTCCGGCTTGGGGTAAGGCGGCCAGTTGCCCCCTGGATGCATGGCCTGCATGGCGCCTTCCCAGGTCTGCTCCGCGTGCTCGCGGACGCGCTGGCGGATGGTCTTGAGGCCCCGTGCGGCGAGTTCCCTCGCGAACTCGCGCGCGCTCGTCGCCTTCGACGCGAAGACCAATGCCGCGAGTTCAGGCTGGGGGCCGCGTTCTGGGGAGCGCAGGTGCCACACGCCTGGGTTTCCCAGTGAGTCTGCGTGCGGGTTACCTGCCTGGACGTTGTCCAGCAGGTCCTTCGTCAGGTCCCATACGCGGGCCTTTCCTCCTGTCTCCGTGATGGCCAGCTTGACGAGCGTGGTGTCGAACGAATGGTCGCCTTTGGGGCCAACCACCAGCGAGACCAGGTCGCCCGGTTCCACGGCCAGCTTTGCGGCACCAGAGGCGGCGGGAATGGACTGCTCCCGGCCGCGCTCGATCGCCCCGCTGGCCAGGACCCGCGCGCCGGACCTGGCGCCCAACGTGAGCCACCACTCGATCCCGTTGCCCCCTTTCGTGTCGGCGCCCGCCACCTTGCCTCTAACCTCGACACTGCCCTTGATGGGGCTGCGCCAAGCCACTGCGACGGGCCGTGTGGGGCCGGGGTGCATGGCGACACTCCGAGCAGGCAGCGTGAACGTGCCGACGGTGACTGCCTTCTCCGCCGGGTTGCTCCCAAACCAGGGCGTGGCATTGCTGCCCCAGCCGCGGATAGCGGGACCACCCGCAATGGCGTCCACCTTCTCGGTCAAGAGATCCCGTGGCGCAGCGACCTCCTGCGCCGGTGCAGGGGCGGGGGCCCGCTGCCGGGCTATCGCGCGGACGAAGAACCCATATTCCGGCGCCAGAATCGCCCCGGTCTCGAGGTCCGCCGGCCGGAACGAAAAGCTGCCCGCGCCGGTCCGCACGGTCACGATCGTGCGGTTCGCATCCTCCAGTCGTGCGTGTTGCCGCCAGACCGAGGTGTTCAGCGTGGACCCCAGGTACAGAAGGGGAACGGCAATTCCCCGCCGCACGCCGCCGGCCGGCTTCGATCTCCAGGCGTGGTCGCCCACCAAGGTTGTCCCATCATCGCGATCGAGCGGCCTGGCCTTGCCCGCGATGCCGTTGTAGACCTCGATCCCCCCGTCGAACGTCAGCTTCTCCGCCCCGGCCTGGAAGCCCCACTCGATCTCCGCCTCCAGGAGTTCCCACGTCTGGGGCGTGAGGATGCGAACGGTTGGGGTCGGATAGGGTCCAGTGGGCCTCTGGACATCGCCCTCGAGGGCCACGACCAGGTTGTCCATGGCGGTCTCTGGACGCAGTGCATCCACCGTGTAGACATACCGGCAGCCATCGGCGGACACCTCGGGCTTCGCTGCCGTCCGCAACTCTCCGCCCCGGCGCGACCACCAGCTGGAGCTGTTCCCGTGGGGCAGCCAACGCAGCACCACATCGTCGGGTCGAGGCACGGCCTTGGCTCCGGTCGGCCAGATCAGCTCCACCCAACTGACGGGCCGCGGCTCTTCCCAGAGCAATCCACAGAGGGCGCCTGCTCTCTTGTGCTTGAGGGCCGAGAAGAGGAACACTGTTTCCGGCGGGTTGTCATCGGGGTTGCGGTCCGACCGGTAGAGATACGCGCTGGGCGCGATATCCGCAGGTTGGCCCACCAGAGGAGCCAGTTCGCCCCCGTTGAGCCTGTCTACGGTGTGTGCCATGACGATTCCCCACACGATCAGAATGAGTTGCGCGCGCACGACTGCCTCCCAGGGCGTCTGGAGAGCCGGCTCGGACAGTGAGGTCACAGGCGGCACCAACGGCCCCTCCTCGACCCGCTCGGGCCGATGGCATTGTAGTGCCCGGTGCATTCGGATACAAGGGATGATGGGCCTCCTGCGGCCGGTGCCACAAGATCGTCGGCGATGTCCGGGCAGACCTGATGGCGGAATTCGGCGTCAGGGACAACGTAATGTGAGGTGGTCGGGACGTAGACGAATGAGGAGAGTCAACTCGTGACGCAGGCGCTCGACGCTCTGGCGTCGGCCATCGAGAGAGGCGGGAACCGGCGACGACATGATACACAATTGCTTACAGGCCGGTGAGTGACGACTTGCGGTGCTTGCGCCGCGCGGCCCAGGGCCTATACTACTGCCGGACCCGTCCGAGCTTCGTCCGCGTCAGCGGACCCCAGGTGGGTTAACCTGTCTGGAGAGCCCATGTCCGCAAGACCTGGTCACGTGCCCCTTCGCGACCTCGTGGCCCACCTCAGAGCGGCGGGGCGGAAGTGCACGCTGCTGGGGGTCGGGCCGGTCTCGGAGGCCGTCGTGCGAGCGACTTTTCAAGCCTGCGCCCGCCATGAGTGCCCCGCGATCTTCGTCGCCTCGCGCAACCAGGTGGACCTCAAAGAGCTCGGCCAGGGCTACCTGATGGGCGGGATGGATCAGCGAGGATTCGTCGATCTACTGCGGCGCGTCGGCGCGGATTCGGGCTACAAGGGCTGCGTCTATATCTGCCGCGACCACGGCGGCCCCTGGCAGCGCAACGACGAACTCGACGGGAAGTACCCGGTCGGCCGCGCGATGGAGATCGCGCGCCGGTCGTTCCGCGCCGATATCGAGGCGGGGTTCAACTACCTGCACATCGACCCCACCAAGTGCCCCCATCCGCACGAGCAGAACCAACTGGTTGATTGGACGTTTGAGCTGGTGGCCTTCTGCGAATCGGCCCGCCAGGAGTTGGGGCAGGGGGAGATCGACTACGAGGTCGGCACGGAAGACATTCAGGGCGGGCTGACGACGGCCGCCACCTTTGAGGCATTCCTCGGGAAGCTCACGGCCCGCCTGACGCAGGCGGGCCTCCCGCTGCCGACCTGTGCCGTCGGCCAGACGGGCACGCTCTGCCGGATCGACCGCAACGTCGGGCGGTTCGACGCCGAAGGCACGGCACAATTGGTGAAGATTGCGGCGAAGTACGGCGTCGGCTTCAAGGAGCACAATGGCGATTACCTGTCGGCGGCGTCGTGCCGGGTGCATCCCGACCTGGGCGTGACGGGGATGAACGTGGCGCCCGAGTTCGGCCTCGTCGAGACCGACGCGCTGCTGGCGCTGGCCGACCTCGAGGCGAAGCTCGTCCGCGAGGGCTGGCTGGCAGATGTGGCCTCCTCGCGCCTGCGGCAGATCCTGCTGGATAGGACCTTTGCCAGCAGCCCGTGGCAGAAGTGGATGACCGACGACCTCAAGAAGCTCCCGCAGGACCGGGTGGAGTCCGACGCGGCCCTGCGGCTGCTCATCGCCCGGGTCTGCGGCCACTACGTCTGCGATGACCCCCTGGTGGGGGCCGCCCGGGCGTTGCTCTACCGGAATCTCAAGGCGTTCAGCCTGGTCGAGGGGCCCGATGGCACGCCCGAGGGCTTCGTCCTCGCCCGAGTGCGTGGCGCGATCGAATTCTACGTCCGGCACTTCCGGCTCGACGGCGTGAACGCTGCATTGTGAGCCGAGATCCCCGTGGACACGCTGAACAAAGACGCCTTGACCATCCCCGCCGACCACGCGGATTGACGACGACTGGGTGAACGTCCCGTTCATTTCGCCCGCGATGTTCCGCGAGTTCGTCCTGCCCGCCTACCGCCAGATCGCGGCGAGCGAGGGCAAGGTCGTCGGCTTCCACACCTGCGGGAACCTGGTTCCCGTGGTCCACGACCTGCTCGGCGTCTTCCCGGGCATCCAGACGCTCGACGTGAGCGCGTGGAACGACTTCGAGAAGCTCGATGCGATGCTCGACCCGGAGATCGGCTTCTGGCTCGGGTTCAAGAACACCTTCGTCCTGGCCGGCGCACCGGCGCAACACCGCGAGCTTCTCGAGCGTGTCGCCCGGCTCGGTCGTCGGCGGAAGGTGGGCGTCTGCGCCCAGGCCATCGTCCGCCTGCATGAGACGTACGAGGAGAACCTCTCGCGCGTCAACGCCTTCATCCGGCTGGCAAGGGAGACCTTCGCGTGACGAACACTCAGATCGATCTGGCGGGCCAGTGGAAGCGATCCGTCGGTGGTCGGGACATCGACTTCGTGACGGTGCCTGGCTCGTATGCGCCCCTGGGTCAGTGCGCGCTCGAATATAGGTTCGACTGCCCGTGGGAGCCTTCGAGCCAGCATCGCCTCTTTCTGGTCACGGAGGGCGTCCTGGCCAGCGCGGCGTTCTTCCTCAACGGAGAGGATATCGGCGTCGCCGGCCCGTGGACAACCTATCGCTTCGAGCTGCCGGCGGGGCTGCTCAAGCGGCACAACGTCATCCAGGCGCGGATCCGCGACATCGTCGAGGATTTCGGCCCCACGCCCGGGAGGCGCTTCGACGCGGGACTCGTCCGCCGGATCTGGATCGAGCGCCGGCCCGCCGTCTTCCTCGAGAGCGTGGCGTTCCGGGCGAAGCTCGCCGATGACCTCGCGTCCGCCTCCTGCACCGTCGCCGTGGAGATCAACGGCGGGACGGCTCAACCGGCCGATGTCGTCCTGGCCGAGCGCGAGACGGGCCGCGTGGTCGCGGAGGCCGTCGCCACGGCGGAATCCCCCGCGCAGTTCACGCTTACATGGCCGCGCGTCTGGTCGCCCGAGATGCCGAATCTCTATACGCTCGCCGCCACCCTGCGAGGTGAGGAGCCCGATGCGCTGGCCGAGAACGTCGGTTTCCGCCGCATCGAGGTGCGAGGGCAGGACTTCTATCTGAACAACCGGCGGCTCGTGTTGAAAGGCGTCTGCCGCCACGAGTTCACTGACGCGAGCGGCTACAGCCCCTCCGAAGAGGCAGTGCGGCGCGAGCTGGCCCTGATCCAGCATGCCGGGTTCAACTACATCCGCCTGGTCCACTCGCCCCACGCTCCGTGCGTGTGCCGCATCGCGGCCGAGCTGGGCCTGCTGGTCAGCGAAGAGCCAGGGACGTGCTTCCACGACCTCGGCAACGAGGCCATCTCCGCGCCCGCGCTCGAATCGCTCCGCCGCACGGTGAAGCGCGACCGCAACGTGCCCTCCATCTTCGCCTGGCTGATCTACAACGAGTGCAATCCGAGCGTCGCCTACGCCGTGCGGGCCGCGAAAGTCTGCCGCGAGCTGGACCCCGGCTGCCGCCTCGGCATGGCCGACTGCTCGGGCCAGCACGACAACGTCAAGGCGATGGCCGCGGCGGCGGACATGACCTTCTACGGAATCAACCTCTACTCCTTCTGGCCCAACGACTATTGCGAGCGGATGAAGGCCTTCACCGATCGTCCGCTCGTCTTCACCGAGTGGGGCGGATGCCTGGGGCAGGGGAACCCGCGGCTGCTGAAGGATCTCTGCGACTCGTTCGTCATCCACTCCCGCCAGGGCGAGAGCCTGCGGATGGCCGGGTGCAGCTTCTGGGCCTGGGCGGACTACGAGGAGCACTCGCGCCCCGGCCCGGCCACGGCGGACGGCTGGACCATCGAGGGACTCGTGGACGGCGCCGGCCGCCCGAAGCCGGATCTTCAGACGCTCTCGATGATGTGCTTCGAAATGGATCGGCCGCCTCTCCGCCTGGCTCCGCGTGTGGACATCCTTTGCCCCGCTCCGCGTCGCGACGAGAGCTGGGAGCCCGTTCCTCTCGATGGCATCAGGACGGCTCAAGAGCCGCTCGAACAGGCGATCGAGCAGATGCGGCGGAATCAGCTCCGATATGCCGGCCACTTCATCCCTATGGACCCCGCCTTGCCTCCGATGCCGCAAATCGGCCGCCTGATGGCGGACGGCATCGAGTTCCGCTGCCGCGACGCCGGTGGGCCGGCCTATCCGCTGCTCCTGGGCAAAGGCTGCGAGGAGGTGGTCATCCCGGTCGGGCGCCGGGTCAGCGCCATCGCGGCGTTGGGGCACGTGGCGATCCAGGGCGGCTACCCGGCCTCCGCAGTCTTCTCCGTCCACCACCGCGACGCCGAGGCAGGCAAGGCCCTGGGCACCCCCGCGGCGGAATACGAATTCCTCTTCCAGGGCGGGACAATCGTTCAGCCCCTGCGGCACGGCCTGGAAATCCTGCGTTCCAACGACATCTGCCGCTGGTGGACGCCGGCTCCACGCGCGCCGCACACCCGCCCGGCCGTTCGCGTGGCCATCAACAAGACCCACGAGATCCTGCGGCTGGACTTGTGGGAGTGGGAGTTCCCTGAGGCGGGCCACCTCGAAGCGATCCGCTGGCGCCTGCTCGACCCCGACGCCATCCTGCTGCTCCACGGAGTGAGCGTGCGCGTCGAGCCGACATAGTTCCAGTCGAGGAACGCCCGGCGGCTTGTGCCGGAGTGGGGCAGGGGGGTACAATGCCCTGCAACTCCGTGGCCGACCGGTCAGCCCTCTGTACAGCCGAGGCGCTCAGGCAGCGCCGCGGATAGGAGTGTGCTGTGACGCACAATGGCGGCGTCCTTGCGCATGGCCCCTTGTTCCTCTTGGGAGCACTGCTGATGGGCGCGACAGGCCGACGGGTGGAAGCCGCATCGCCGACCGCCGGCGAGATGGGGCTGCGGCGCGGCTGGGTCGAGGCGAATCTCGGGCCGACCCCGCCGAAGGCGCCGCCCTTCTCCTTCCGCTACGGCGACGCAGCGTCTGCCACCTTCCTGAACGCGTGGACGTTCGCTCGAGACGCTGCGAAGCCCGACGAGACCCGCACACGGCATACGCTGACCTGGACCGATCCGAAGACCCGCCTCGTCGTCCGCTGCGTGGCCGTCGAGTACCTCGACTTCCCGACAGTCGAGTGGACGCTCTACCTCAAGAACACGGGCCAGAGCGACACGCCTATCCTGGCGGACGTTCAGGCGCTCGACACCGTGCTTCAACGGGGCGACAAGGGGGAATTCGTCCTCCACTACGCCGTCGGCAGCCCATGCTCGGCGAACGACTTCCAGCCGCTGGAGAGGCCGCTCCCTGCCAAAGCTGAGTTCCGCGTGGCCACGCGCGGCGGCCGGCCGTCCGACAGCCAGATGCCCTACTTCAATATCGCGTGGCCTGGCGGCGGCGCCCTCGTTGCCCTCGGCTGGCCGGGCCAATGGGCCGCCGCCTTCGCCCGCGACGAGGCCAAGGGGCTGCGCGTCCGCGCCGGCCAGGAGCTCACTCACTTCAAGCTCCTCCCCGGCGAGGAGGTGCGGACCCCCCTCGTCGTCGTCCAGTTCTACCAGGGCGACCGCATCCGTTCCCAGAACGTCTGGCGGCGCTGGATGCTGGCCCACAACCTGCCGAAGCCCGGCGGCAAGCCGATGCCGCCGATCCTCATCATGTGCTGCGACGACCACTTCCCCGGCATGCGGAGCGACGAGGCCGGCCAGTTCACCTTCATCGAAGCCTACGCCAAGGCCGGCATCCCGCTCGACTATTGGTGGATGGACGCCGGCTGGTACCCGTGCGACCCCGTGGGCTGGCCCAAGGTGGGCACGTGGGAGCCCGACGCGACGCGCTTCCCGCGCGGCCTCAAAGCCGTCTCCGACAAGGTCCACGCCCTCGGCTGGAAGCTCGTCACCTGGTTCGAGCCCGAGCGCGTCCACGCCGGCACCTGGCTCGCCGAGAACCACCCCGAATGGGTCCTCGGCGGCAAGGGCGGCGGCCTCCTCGACCTCGGCAACCCCGACGCACGAAAGTGGCTTACCGATCACATTGACAAGCTGCTGACCGAGCAGGGCATTGACCTCTATCGCCAGGACTTCAACATGGAGCCGCTCGGCCACTGGCGCCGCCACGACGCGCCCGACCGCCAGGGAATCACGGAGATCCGCCACGTCGAGGGCCTCCTGGCCTATTGGGATGAGCTGCTCCGCCGCCACCCCTGCATGCCGATGGACACGTGTGCGAGCGGGGGCCGCCGCCTGGATGTCGAGACCCTCCGCCGAGCCGTGCCCCTGCTGCGGAGCGACTACCGCTTCGAGCCCGCGGGCACCCAGGGCCACACCTACGGCCTCTCCTTCTGGATCCCCTACTACGGCACGGGGATCGGCAACGAATCGCCGTACATTCTCCGCAGCCACTTCTGCCCCTGCTACGGCATCGGGGGCGACGTGCGGCACGGCAACACCGACTGGGCGAAGATGAAGCGCCTCATGGCCGAATGGAAACAGGTCATCCCCTGCTTCCTCGGCGACTACTATCCCCTCACACCCTACAGCCTCGAGCAAACCGTGTGGATGGCTTGGCAGTTCGACCGGCCCGAGGCCGGGGACGGGGTGGTCACGGCCTTCCGCCGAGCCGACAGCCCCTACGAGATCGCCCGCTTCCGGCTCAGCGGCCTTGACCCCGATGCGCGCTACACCCTCACCGACCTTGACACCCGCACGACCGTGGAGGCCACTGGCCGCGCCCTGGCCGACCAGGGCCTCCCCGTCACCATCCAGGGGAGACCCGCCTCTGCTGTCATCACCTACCAACGCGCCCCCCGCACGCCCTGATGAGCCCCACTTCTCCCCCAGGACCCGACGGGGACGCTGCCGCCAGGCTTCCAGAGCCTGCCCGATAGCGACTGCGAGTTCTCGCTCTATCCCTGCCGGGACGGCGAGAGCGAGGTGCTGTGTCTGCTGAGTCCGGGGATGCCGCGCGTCCACATCTACCCGCGGCAGCCGCGCGGCAAGCTCTACCCGTATCCCGTGAACGGCGCGCAGTCACGGGTCACTCACGAGAACGGGCGGGTCATCTACCGGCTGGCCCTGCCCTGGAGCGCCCTTGGGGTCGAGAAGCCGAGGGCGGGCATGGACTTCGGCTTCACGTTCACCTTCAACAACACCAGCGGGGGGCGGACGGACTTCGGCGACGACCTGGCCTCGACCAAGTCGAACGGCCTCACCCTCCACCCCTACTGGAGCGCCAGCCCCTTGTGCACCGTGCGCTGGACGCTCCAGGCATGAGCGGGTGAGGAGAGGCCGAGCATGAGGCACTTGCCGCACGTTGCTTCCGTTTGGCCTGGGTGGTAAGATGCCGCCGGACCCATGTCCAACCTATCTGAGGCACTCAGGGAGTAAGGAGATCCAGTGATGTCACGCGGGCGGATGGGCATTTGGGCAATCCTGGTGGTTGCGCTGTTGCTGGCGGGGCCAGCGGCTGCGAGCGAGGTGAACACGCTGTCCAAAGAAGAAATCACGGACGGCTGGATCCTCCTCTTCGATGGCGCCACGACGTTCGGATGGGAGACGGTTGGCGGGGCCAAGTGGAAGGTAGCCGACGGCGCGCTCGTGAGCGAGGAAGGCACCGGCTGGATCCTCACGACCACGGAATTCACGGACTTCACGCTCAAGGCGGAGTTCCGAGTCGGGGAGGGCGGGAACAGCGGCATCTGCTTCCGCGCCGCCAAAGGGCCGAAGCCCTACGAGACAGGATTCGAGATGCAGATCGGCGACCATGTGCGGGGAGAGCCGACGGGCAGCATCGAGCACGTGGCCGCGGCCCCGCCTGGAGCGCGCAAGGGGAGTGCCTGGCAGAGCGCGGTCATCACGGCGGAGGGGGACCACCTGACGGTCGTCCTTGACGGCAAGCCGCTGGTGGATACCCACAGCCCGAAGCACGGCCGCGGCGTCATCGGATTCCAGCGCGGCCAGCCTGAGAGGAAGGTCGAGTTCCGCAACGTCTGCCTCAAGCCGCTCGCCCAGAAGCCCATCTTCAACGGCAAGGACCTCAACGGCTGGCAGATGCTCCCGGGCCACAAGTCGGTCTATAGCGTGACGCCGGCGGGCGAACTGAACGTGAAGGACGGCAACGGGGAGATTCAGACCGAGGGCCAGTGGGCCGACTTCTGCTTCCAGCTCGACATCATCTCGAATGGGAAGCACCTGAACAGCGGCGTGTTTTTCCGGGGCATCCCCGGGCAGTTCTGGACCGGGTACGAGTCGCAGATTCGGAACCAGTGGGAGGGCGAGGACCGCACGAAGCCCGTGGATTTCGGGACCGGCGGCCTCTACGGCCACCAGCCCGCTCGAAGGGTGGTCCCAAGCGACCACGAGTGGTTCACCAAGACCATCGTCGCCCACGGCCGCCACATGGCCGTCTGGGTCAACGGCCACCAGGTGAGCGACTGGACTGACCCCCGCCCGCTGAACGACAGCCCGCGTCAGGGCTGCCGCCTCAAGGCGGGCATCATCAGCCTCCAGGGCCACGACCCCACCACCGACCTCTCGTTCCGCAACCTCCGGATCGCCGAGTACCCGAAGCGCGAGCCAGCCAAGTAGGGCATCTTGTGGAGCCGTCGTCCGGGTCGCCGCCGAATGGGGCAGCCGCCATCTGGTTCACCTCGGTCGCCGCCGGCGGATGATACAGATGGGCGCTTTGCCGATCCGGGTGGCTCTACGGCCTTTCCCGCCCAACTGTATCAAATCCCTCCCCCCTGGGTGTATCGGGCCAGGGAGTTTGATGGTGAGCCGCAATGAGTAGCACAGCGGTGGATCGAGCACTTCATGGCTGTGAGTCCGGGTCGCGAGGCACGGCCACGTGACGTGGTGGTGGCGCAGGCCGACCGGGACAGAGTCCAGGCGCGCGGTGCGGTGAGTGCAGCCTCGTTTCTGAGAGCGCTTTTCGTCTCCTACGCAGCACGCTGGAGGCGAACGACCGGGAGGTGCTTCCTGCCGGAGAGGCACTCCACCTCCATCCTGAGGCGTACTCCCTGCTGGCCCTTCACCAGCGTGACTGGCGTGGCGCAAGGCGAGCTCCGTGGCCACCCGGCCCTGGGCTCGAACCGCGGCTGGCGGTTCGCCGGACGCAGGTTGTGGTAGACCTCATCAGGCGTCCGGTCATCGAGCGACACGTGCGGACGATGCGTGTTGTACCAGGCGGCGACGAGTTGGAGTTCCCGCAGGAAGGCTCCTCGTTGCAGTGGCACGAGCGGCAGCCAACGGAGGCTCTGCTTGAGTGTCCGAATGAGCCGCTCGATGATGGCGATGCTGCCGTGCTGACCCACCGCACCGAACCGGGGCTTGATGTCGCGCCTGTCACACCACTCGGGGTACTCGTCGCACCAGAACTGCGGCCCCTTGTCGCTCACCAGGTGCCGGGGTGTTGCGCCGGCGGCGTGGATCACCCGGCCGAGGAAGGCCCGCGTGGCGACCGAGGTGGGTTCCTTCCGGAACAGCGTCACGCCCATGACACGACGCGAGTAGTGGTCGAGCACCACGCCGACCCACCAGCAGAACGGCCAGCACTGGAGCAGCGAGAAGGGAGACCACGCGGTCCAGAAGCCGGACCCGATGGACACGGTGGTCAGGTCCACGAGCCATACGTGGTTGGGGTACTTCGACGTGACGGCGCCCTTCTTGCGAACAGGCTCAGCGTCTGTCGGCTCAGGAGCCGCCGGCTCCTTGAGGATGCGCCCCACCGTGGTCGCGCCCAAGTGCAGGCCGGCCCGCGCCAGGATCTCCGCGATCTTCACCTTGCCGAGCATGGGACACAGGGCCTTGAGCCGCTGGACAATGTACCTCACGAAGTCGGGGAACTTGTTCACAGGCTCGTTCAGCCGAACAAGCACGTTGGGGCCGCCTTCGTCCATACGCTTCACCCACGCCACGACGGTGGCGGCGGCCAGGAGGAATGCCCGAGCCGTCTGTTCCAACGACCAGCCGCGCGCCGCCCGAAGTTCCAGGATGCTCATGCGCTCCGTGGCCGAGTAGTAGGGCAGCCGACGGGCAGGAGCGCGCGCCATGCGGGCATCCTTGATGCGCATCTCCTCGCGGAGGTGGGCGATCTCCTCGTGACAGCGCCCCAACTCCGCCTTGAGTCGCACGCGGGTGTTGATCTGCTCCGCAGCCCAGCCGCGAGCAGCGCCGCAGGCGAGCCGGGCCAGGGAGAGCACGTGGACCATGGCGGAGCAAAGGTGATCGGGCCAGCTCTTGGGCAGTCGGAGAGGCGGATCGGGGCGGTCAGCAGGCATAGAAACACTCCGGGGAGGTCCGGCAGGAATCCTGCCCAGAGCATACCATAAACCACAGCTCTGCCACAACTTGTGGCGTCCGATGGAGAACCGAAGACTCGCTGGCCCAGTACAGCGGCCGCAGCCAGTGGACGAAGACGAGATCCCGACAATCACACCCGAAGTCTCAACGATCAGCCTGTCGGTCAAGGCTGACTGCGCGGCTCTGGAGCGCGCAGTTATGGAGAAGGCCCGCGAGAAGTTCCCGATGCAAGATAAGCTGTGGCTGAAGGACGTGCGCTGCGGCCTGTGCGGTGGCAGACAGTACCACAGGGTGAGAGTGTGTTTTGGGATCGGTCCGAAAGTACCAGTCGCCCCATGCCCCTGCATTCTGAAGGGATTGGCCAAATCCTTTGCCGTTAGTTACAGGCTGGATCTGTTCTCGCTGAAGGTGTCTTTCGCGGGACCAGCAATGACGGTGGTAGGTCAGATGCGGGCAGCGGGCAGCGCGCACATTGGCCCTATGAAGCAAGGGCTCGAGGCGGACTTTGCCTTCAAGTCCATGCGGATCATGGCGCTGGAGGAAGGTGGGAGGCTGAACTTTGAGAAGTTGCCCTCCCGGAAGCAGGTGAGAGTCGACGTCACCCGGCCCTGCAAGGTTATTCTCCCGCCCTTCAAGATCCCTGTGCCGTTCAGTGACTTACTCGTTGAGAAGATTCCCCCCTTGATTGGATACATAGAAAAGCAGGTCGACACGCAACTGGAGAAGCAATTCCAGAAGGACCACCTGACGCCCCAGATCGCCAAGGGGTGGCAGGCTCTCCACGGCCCCTTCGAGCTAAAGAAGGGCAGCAGGGCCTGGCTGGTGCCTCGGCCCGAGGAGATCTGGATCGCACAGCCCCATGGCACGGGGACTACGCTGGAAACCACGGTGACACTGCGCGCGCGCCCGAAGATCGTGCTTGGGGATGAGCCGGTCGTGCCGCGCAGTCCCATGCCGACCGTGCGGGTCGGTGGCGCAGAGAGGGGCCTCCTGCGCTTGTACATTGAGGCTGTAGTGCCCCGTCGTGAGGCAGCCCGCATGCTTAACGGCGAGTTGAAGAAGGTCAAGTTTGACGACCGTGTGATGATCACGAACGCCGAGGTCTTCGCCAGCAGGAACCGCCTCGGCTTGGAGTTGTCTCTGACGAGACCGTTCACGGGAGTTCTGTATCTAGTGGGCACTCCCAGGTACGATGCGGACACCAACGAGCTTTACGTCGACGGCCTGGACTACATGGTCGAAACAAGGAACCTCTTGGTCAGGTCTGCAGACTGGTTGCTGCACAGCCGCTTTGTGGAGTACCTCCAGGCGAAGGCGCGGTGGCCCGTCCGGGGTAAACTGGAGAAGGTCATCAAGGAGATCAAGGAGTACGAGCACGAGTTGGTCAAGAAGGACGAAAACGGGGTCATCAAGTACCGTGCGTTACTCAAAGGTAAGGCCACCTCATTCGGGGTGCTTGGTGTCTACGGTACACGTGAGGACGCCACCGCGATCGTGGAGGCAAGGGGCACAGCTGAGCTGATTCTGGAATAGGAGCGTGGTTGTCCTCTGCCTCACGGCCCGTGGTTTGCAGCATGAGCACCCACTGGCGCAGGCCGGACCCGGTGTTGCCCAGGGCGCTATTGCGCAGTCTGGGGTAGCCAATAGGAGGACTACGGGATATGCGAGCCGCCATCGCGCTCGTCATTGTCCTTAACGTACTGGGGTGCGCACAGGTTCACCGAGTTATCGTCGCGCAACAGCCGGTCGGCAACTTGCAGGTGTCGGACAGCCCGACCGCCGGCGCCATCTGCGTCGACATCACCCCGCCGCCGGGGATGCCGATGGGGGGATACTCGTTCCTGGGCAATAGGGGCCAGGGCTTTCGTACGCGTCTTAAGGCCCGGGTCGTCTACCTCAATGACGGCAAGGGCCACTCGGTGGCTTTGGCGCAAACCGATCTCCCCGCAGCCTCATTGCTACTGCACCACAAGGTGGCGGAAGCGGTGGCAGGGCCAGCCGGCTTGAGACCCGGTGATATCGCGATCACCGCATCGCACACCCATTCGGCGCCTGCGAACTTCTTTGAGAACGACTTCTACAACAAGCACATGTCGAGCGGCAAGTGGCTGGACGTTGACTTCCTCGAGTTCCTCACGCAGCGTGTCGCCCAGGGGATCGTGGAGGCTCATCGGAGCCGTCGCCCTGCGCGGGTCGCCACAGGCAGCAGGGAGATTCACGGCTACAACCGCAACCGTTCGCTGGCCGCCTACGCTCGCAATGGGGGCGTGAATATCCGGCTTGGTGAACCTGATGCTGCTTTCAGGGCAGTGAATCCTGCCTTGTGCATGGTGCGGGTGGATGTACAGGACGACCGCGGAGCCTACAAGCCGCTAGCCGCCTTCTCCACTTTCTCAGTGCATGCATGTGCCCTGACGCCGCCTGTTGAGGTGTATAGCGCAGACCTGTTCGCGTACGCGCAGAAGGATCTGGAGAGGGCGATCCAACGGAAGTACAATACACCCTGGGCCGTAGTGCATGCCCTGACCACTGGAACCCAAGGCGACATGGCCCCAGCGCTTCCGGAGCAGGGAGACAACATGTTCAGGCACTTCCCAGTGGATTGGAGGGGAGCACGGAAGCTGGGCCAGGGCATCGGCCGCGAGGCGATCGACTTGTTCGAGAGCCTGGGAGACTCACTGACGACTGATGTTGTCCTGGAGTCCGCGGTGCGCGAACTCAACATCCGTGAGCACAACGCCGTGGAAAGCATCAAGCTGTGCAGGAACGCCGCGGTGGGTAATCCATTAGTGGCTGGCGCATACGAACGCCGTACGCCATTGTTGGCGGCCGTTCCCTTCCTGAAGGGAGGCCACTGGATGTCTCGACGGTGGTGGTTCTTCAAGAACGGCCCTCAGGGCAACAAGCGGCATTTCGGATTCTCGTTCCTTCAGCCTCTGGTGGAACCCAAGTCCAGCTTCCCCAACACGGTGATGTTCCAACTGATCCGGGTGAACGAGGCTATCATCCTGCCGGTGCCATTCGAGGTGACGGCGGAATCCGGGCGGCGGATGGCTGCTCGGGTCAAACAGGAGTTCCTGCAGGCCGGTGACCATACCATCCGACACGTGTGGGTGGCGAGCAATGCCAACGGCTACTTCGGCTACACGACCACGCCGGAGGAATACTCTCGCCAGGAGTATGAGGGTGGACACACCCTGTATGGCCGGTACTCCACGCCCTACCTCACGGCGCACCTTGGTCTGCTGGCCCGTGACCTCGAGGCCAAGGGCGAGGTGCACGAACTAAGCCCAAAGTGGGAGTACGTGCTGAAGGTTAACAAGTTCTACCCGGAAGCCCGAACTAGCACTGGGGTGCGCCGAGCGTTGGCCGTGCCCACGCTGAAGAGGGCACGACGAGAGAACGAGGAAGATTACGTTCGTTTCCGCTGGCAGGACGTTGGTCCCAGCGAGATCAACTTCCACCAGCCGCTGGCCCGGGTGGAGGTCAAGGCCGGTGACCGCTGGGAGCCCATGCGAGTGGACGAGCGACCGATCGATGACGACGGATATGACCTGGAGGTCCGCTATCTGGACAAGCTGGCCGATGGCATGGGCGAGTACGAAGTGCGCTGGTATAACCCGGTGCCTGGTGGCGGGTACCGGTTTGTGATCGCTGCCCGGGGTGAACGTGCCGCCATCGTCTCCCGAGCTTTTGTCTACAAGGGGTCTGCTGATGGTCTGCACGGGGAGGCGGCGCTGGCGTTGTTCGCGGCTCAGACCATTACGGACTGAGCGTGCCCCGGCCTCCCCAAGAACGCGCTTGCACTCTGGGCGGACGCCGCTACAGTCATGACCGCGGTGGCTGCCCGGCGGGGTCAGCCAAGAACTAGATGCGACACCCCCGGTCATCCAGGAGCCACGCAAGCCGTAGTCGGGCAGCGCGCCACCCTCCAGGGATCGTGTTGCGCGGAGCACGGGCCCAAGGAATCTAGTAGGAGTGTCTCATGTGCGAATTCTGCACACAACACGGCGAGGGCAAGAAGTGGTACCTTGCTATGCGCAACTACTCCCGGGAGCTGGAGGCTGAGGCAGGCCGATCTGAGTACCGGGAGAAGTTCATGGCTTGCTTCGAGGAGGAAGCGGCTCGGGAAGTGGCGCGACTGGATGCAATCCGAGGCATACCCCTGGTATTCCGCTTCGTCCGTCGGATGGCCATGCGACAGCAGAGGGCCGAACACTGGGGGCAGGTAGTGCCGATCGAGGATGTGGAGCAGATCGTGGACATGCAGGACTCTATCGTACGCCTGCCTTGTGCATGCCGCAGCCTTACAAGAGGGCGTGAGGCCCGCTATTGCTTCGGCATCGGCATCGATTGGCCGCGCATCCTGGGCAAGTACCCTGACTATTCTCATAGCCTCGAGGTGCTGGGTAAGGAAGAAGCCAAGGGACTGCTGCGCTCCTTCGACCAGAAGGGCCTGGTGCACTCCGTATGGACCTTCAAGACACCCTATATCGGCGGCATCTGCAACTGCGACCAGGATTGCCTGGCATACCGCCTTCAGGTGAAGACGGGCACGCTGCAGCTCGTCTTCCGTGCCGAGTATGTCGGCCTGGTGAACTGGGATCTGTGCACCGGTTGCAGGAGGTGCCTGACGTTGTGCCAGTACGGGGCTATCGGTTACTCCAACGCTCTGGAGAGGGCCACCATCGACCCAAGACGGTGCTACGGTTGCGGGGTGTGCCGCGCGGTCTGCGCTCGTAAGGCGATCACGTTGAAGCCCAGGTGCGAGTTCGCCAACCTGCCGTGGTAGAGAGCGAGGGAGCCATGAAGATAAGCGTCACTGCCGAGACCTGCGGCAACCCGCTAGATTGCCGGCTGTGTTTGGAGCGGTGCCCAGGGCAGGTGTTTGCCACCTATCCACGTCGGCGAAGGGAACCAGGCGTGGCAGCCCAGGACTGGGTTGTTGTCGCCATGCTCCCTTCGCAGTGCACGGGTTGCATGGAGTGTCTCAGGTTCTGCCCAAAGCAGGCGATCTCAGTGCAGTGAGTGCCGCTCAGCCGCGAGGTAAATAGCAGCTGCTTGCCTTCGCTGGAAACGTGGGTTCCGCGCTGCCAGCGCATATGCCGCGGGCGGAGCGCAGAATGTTCCTGTTGCCCGGAACTCACTCGATATGTCATGTGGCTGAACCGAGCTCCCCGTTGCCGGACAGCCTGACAATGCCTTGCTGCCCTGGAGCGAGGGATTGGAAGTGTGGCTGCGCCCTGAGAGGGTGGCGTGAGTGGATGGACCCGCTTGACTCTCGTCATTCGTCCGCAGCCAAAGGCAGCGGAGATCGAGGACTTGACCAGCAGCATGCTTGCGCCCTGGGTGGCAGGGACTATAATGCTGATCGAGACGCCTGCCCGAAGAGGTCAGCCAGGCGTCAGGCGCAGTTCGTCCTCACGATCGTCGGGTGCGCGGCGGCACGAGCTGACCAGCAGCGCTCCCAGATATGCCCGATGACCACGGATACGGAAGGGGGTCTCGATGCTCGGCTCGGCTGTGTCGATGCCGTCTGGGCAAAGCTCCCGAGGCAGTAAGGGAGAGGGCAGCAGTTTGCCGAGATGCCTGAAGATGTTCCTGACGGCGGTTGTCGCGGGAACACTGGTCGAAGTTGTGGCCGCATGGCTCGACTTGTGGAGGTACTCTCCCGGCTACGTCGTGGTCCTGAATATCGCCCTTTTCTTTGGTGGGGCCATGACGGCTGTGGCGGCTATGCTCCGCTCATGCCACCCCTTGTGGTCGTTGCTCGCTGGTTCGCTCCTGGGATACGGGTACGAATGGTTAAACCTGCTGGGGCTCCATTGGTGGCAATTTCCCGAAGGCAAGCTGTTCTGTCTCCGGGGCGACCACTGGATCGCGGGGGGGCTAGCGCTTGGCTGGGGGATCGTTCCCCTGGTGCTTCGGGTCCTCTGGCGCAAGTGATCGCAGGAGCTTCAGTCCGGTTGGTGTGATCGAGGCCCCACTTAAGTTCCTGGCGGGGCCTGTTTCCTCGAAGACAGCACGTCGGCGCGTCTCAGCCAGAGAACTGCGATGATGGCCGCGCCAATGCCGAGAGTCATCACGTTGATGGCAACCTCGACCCACACCTCCATGCTGCCGAGGAGATAGATCCCCTCGTTGAGGTTGAAGCACACGTCCATCAAGCCGAGGAAGATGGAACTCGACGCGCCGAGCAGACCGAAGAGGAAGCCCCACTCCCGCCTGAGCCAGAGCCCGACTGCCCCGACCAGGCAGCACACGGCCAGCCAACCGTCTGCCAGGGCAAAAGCCTTCTGAAACGCGAGGTAGACCTCATCGGTCCGCACCTTCACATCCCCCGACGCATAGAAGTCAACCCAGTATGCCACCACGGCCAGGAACCCGAAGATGAGGAGACCGATGGCCAGGCCCTGCCTTCTTGCCGCATGCATGTTAGGGGCTCCTTCCTCCCGAAGTGGGTAGGTGGTCCAGCCTGAGAGGCGCCAGCTTCCCAGGACCACACATTCTGCTTGGCTTCACATCAAGCCTGAGGCCCTCGCTCTTGTCGCGGTCGTGTGAAGTCCCAGCGGTTGCCCTTCAGCCACAGGGCCCACGCAAGGGCAAACGAGACAGCGAAGAGCTGAGCGTAGATGTACGCCACGCTGACCTGGGCAAACGTCAAACGGTAGATCGCCATGCAGAGAAGGGAGTAGGCCGCGAGCAGCCAGCAGCCGGCGAGCGCCAATAGGGAAGTGAACAGACAATATCTCCGTTCAGAGAACGCGACGATTCGCCACACACCAATCACCGAAGCGGAGAGCCCCCAGCCTCCCAACATGAAACACATACCGTTGGATGGATGGGGGAACAGCAATAGAGAGGCAAACTGGCGCGTGAGGAAAGCCATCGGGAGGGCCACAGTGACAGCACTCACCCCGTTGATGAGAACAAGCCAGACGAGAAACCGAGATGGCCTGGCTCCAGTGACTCGTAGCTTCAGGCTGAAGCAGTTCACGGGCTTCCACCTGTTCCCACTGAACCAGAGAAGCCACCCAAAAGTGTACACTAGGGCAAAGGACTGGGCAAAGAGATAGGCGGGCGAAATCTGAACGAAACTCAGATCATAGATCGCCATGCACAGCAACGCGTAGATCGCGATCATCCAGCCTTCGATAAGCGCGAAGGCTGCGGTAAAGAGAGTAGAATCCCGATCGAAGTGCGCCCATATCCGCCAGACTCCCAGAAGCACAGTAGCATGTCCCCAGCCGCCCGCCGCGGCACACATGCCAGGAGATGGCCGGGGGAACTCAACTAGCGAAGCAAGTCGGCAAGGGAAGAACAGCAACGGGATGGCCATGAGTACGTCGCTTATCCCGTTGATCAACACCAGCCATACTAGGAACTGCGATGGCTGGGGTGCCTCCTCCCGACCCGAGTTGGGTGAAACAACTTCTCCCATCATACGATCCTCCGCTTGAGAAGACCCAAACCGCCTCGATAGCTGACCGCAGTAGTCAGCAGCTACGAGGACAATTGTAGTCACCCCCTCCCGCGAGCGCAAGCACTCACCCAGCAAGAACTTCCTTCTCCATCATCTCGCGCTGCCTGGGAGCGTTCTACGATCGAGCGTTCGTTGCACGGCAGGCCGCTGTCTGTCAGGCCTTGCCCAGCTTCTTCCTTGCCTTCACATAGTCCCAGTCTATGAGCATCCGCACAACTCCTGGGAAGTGGCGGAACAGCCTCCAGTACCGCTTGGCCTTTCCCGGCAGAATCTGGAACGTCCTCCTCAAGATTCCTCCGATGAAGGCCTCTGCGACTTCCTCTGGCGCGAGCGAGCCAGCGGTTTCGGAAAGCATTGCGCACTCGGCGGGCTTGCTCTGGTTCTCCTTATCGAACCCTGGCGTCCTTGTGTCGGGGGGGTACAGGATCGACACGGTGATGCCCAGGGGCTTGAGCTCGTGGCGCAGTGTTTCCGCCAAGCCGACAAGGGCGTGTTTCGTCGGTGAGTACGTTGAGTAACCCATGATACCCATGTAGCCGAGCATCGAGGATGTGAAGGCAATATACCCGCCGCGCTTGCCTGCCAGGTAGTGGGGCAGAATGATAAGCGTCGGGACAAGTTGGCCATAGTAATTCACGTCCATGTTCCGCCTGAAGTCGGCGAGTGTCAGCCTCTCGACATACTGCGCATACGCATAGCCCACGAAGTTGAAAAGGTACTCAGGCACGCCGTGGCGCTCGATGTAGTTCTCGAGCATTGGTCTCAGCTTCTCCATGTCCGTTGTATCGCACAGAAGCGTTTCGACGAATTGGGTTCCGTCACGGCGAAGCGGCTCTACTTCCTCTCTAGCGCCTTCGAGGGCCCCAAGAGCGACAACGCACACAGAGCCGCCCAGTCGCACGAATTCCCTTGCGACCGCCAGTCCAATTCCCTGGGAGCCACCCGCAATGATCGCTGACCTGTTGGCGAAAGGCTGCTGCTTGACCCATCTTGATTTTGCCATGGTTCGCTACCCCCTCGAGCTCTGCTGCTCTCGCGACCAGGAGATAGGTAGCTCCTTGTTGCGAGGCAGTTCGGCGTCCCCATGATGAACACCTCGCCGCCGATGTACGTTTCGGCATCCCTCTCCAGGATGAGCCGATCGCTGTCGCCGCTCACCAACTCAGCCAAGCTGCTGCTCGTCGGCATCGCCCCGTCGCAGAGCGCAACTTGGTTTGGGACTGAGTCAAACGCCACCAGGCGCCAGCGCCGCCAGGACCCGCCACGGCATGATAGACCTGCACGGCGCTCTTGTCAACCTCCGCCCACCACCTTCGCGCTCTCCTTGACCCGTTGGGACCGGGAACGAGTGCCGAAGACAACAACTTGACAAAGGCAATACCGTTTGCCATGGGTATGATGACGAGGGCGTAACCATCAAGCGGGCAGCGCCGCACCAGGGTGCGGCGTAACGGAGGTGACTGCCCGTGGGGCCGGAGCAAGGAACAGGCTTCCTGCATCCTCGGCCACGGGGCTTCGGTGAGAAGGTGCATCCACCTCCCGCGGAGGGGGATGCACCGTGTCGGTTCCCTCCAGGCGAAGACAGGCAATCCCTACCCCCAACCTGCATTAACAGTCCAGGCGCGGCACACAAGGGTCGCGCGACATCTCTCCTTCTGAACCGCACGACCTTGGAGATCGGGCGGCAGACGGGCGAGGACACGCTCCATCACGCGCTCGGGACTTCCGGCCAGTTGGGCGCAGCCGCCGCTTGCGCGCTCTGCCCGTCGGCCCAGTTTGTGCACAAGGAGGGAATGATTGGGACTTGGGGATTTGGCAGCTGTACTTCGTGTCCTGCTCCCAAACCCTGAGAATGCACTGTGGAAGCAGAATTTTCAGCGATCTGGCTCCGACGCCTATTGGGAAACCGCGCAAGAAGTAGTCAGCTCGGCGACCGGCGAAAGGGGGTGACGCTGGGGTAGTGCCGCCAGTCCCGGAAAGGGTTGCCAGGCACGACCTTATGCCTGGCAGCCCAAAGGCTCGTAGGATGCAGGTATGCGGCGCTCACAAGCGAGGGTGAGAGGACAGGGCAGGCTTGGCCCACCGAGGATTGGGCTGGCGCTCGGGCCTCCAGCAGTCGGACGAGCGGGCATGGGCGCCTTGTCGAGTCCGGTGCCACATCCCACGGCGCATGCCCCTTTCCGAGTACCACCCGTCTGGCGCAGGGAGCAACCCTCTTGAATACTTGGCCCTCGGGCGCTATCTTTCTAAAGGAACCGAGCGCCCTGCCAGAATGTCGGGGGAAGACAGGTCGGGATTCCTGCAGCTCACCAATGTGAGGAGGTCATCTCGTGACTAGCACAGAGGGTTCGTTAGTCCTGGGTCTGGTGGCGAGAGTTGTGCTTCCCTTGGTTGCGGCGCTGGCCACCAGCGCATGCCATGGACCTCAGCCATACCAACCCTCTCGGGCCTCACTCGCTACGGGTTCTGCTCTAGACCCTGTCAGCAACGGGATCACCGTACTGGCTTACAACACGCACTTGTTCAAGGGTTCCACCGCGCAGGTTGGCGTTGTCTTCAAAAACGTGTGGGGCGACGTCGCAAGGCTTTTCTCCTCTCGCGAGGGGCTCCTCGGGCTCCTCACCGGTGAATACTATGACAAGCGCAATGCGCCGCTGGTCTTCGACGACGACAAACGTGCGAACCTCATCGCTGCCAAGGTCAGAGCGTCGGGCGCAGATATCGTCGGGTTGCAGGAGGTCTGGAGCTACCGCCGACAGCGATGGTTCGCCCGTGAGCTGGCCCAGGTCTATCCCTATTGCTACTATCCAGCTCATCCCAGATTGGACCCGCGGACCACGAGCGGGTTGCTTCTCCTGAGCAAGTACAAGCTGACCGACGTGACGTTCTCCCCATTCCCACGGAGGACGAACATCGCCGATAACGAATTCTGGGCCAGGAAGGGGGTCATCACAGCGACTGTGGAGCCCTGGGCTGGCGGCCCAGCATTCCGGGTCGCCATCACTCACGCGTGTACGGACGTGGGAGGCAGGGAGCAACCGAACCTCCAACTCATTGCGTTGAAGGCCACAGCCAACCACACAGGGCCGGCAGTCATGATGGGCGACTTCAACATCCACCATCTGCGCCAGGTAGACGAATGCGAGTACGCGGTAATGCAGGGCATCTTCGCGAGGGTCGGCGCCAAGGACGCCTATCTGAAGGTCCACGGAACCGCCGACGCGAGAGCCTACACCATCGACAGGGAGAGGAACCCGCTGGATCAGGTGTTTTCACCGGATCGGGAGGTTAAGGACAAGGGCGATCGTCTCGACTACGTGTTCGTGAGGGAATCAGGCGAAGGGTTGACGCTCAGGACCGAGAAGGCTGAGGTGATCAGGGACTGGACGTACCCGTTGGCAGTGGGGGGGTGGCGTGACACCTGGTCAGATAAGTGGTCCTCGAGGAGTGTTGCCGTCGTGTCCTTCCAGCTCAACGGCCATCCGTACCTCTTCGGGCTGAAGAAGACCGGCAGGGCCCGCATCTCCTCCATCAGTGAGGGGGGCCACGGCTGGGAGACGGACACGGCAAAGGGCGCATATGAGGGGAAATGGTCGGCCAACTGTGTAGGCACTGCAGTAACTCCGTTCTACCTGAAAGGCCATCCCTACATATTCGCTCTCAGGAAACCGACCTTGTTCAGGAGCGGAGACCGGGCCGTCATCTGCCGGATCAACGACGATGGGAATGGCTGGACCAACGTCCACGAGGGCAAGTGGTCCTCGAGGTACGTTGCCGTCGTGTCCTTCCAGCTCAACGGCCATCCGTACCTCTTCGGGCTGGAGAAGACAGGCAGGGGCCATATCTCCCGGATCAACAACGATGGCAAGGGCTGGGAAGACGTGTACAAGGGGGACTGGTCGCCCAACTATGTGGGCACTGCAGTGACTACATTCTACTTGAAGGGCCATCCGTACATATTCGCTCTCAGGAAGCCAACCCTGTTCAGCAGCGGAGGCCGAGCCGTAATCTGCCGGATCAACGACGATGGTAGGGGCTGGACCGAGGTCCACGAGGGCGCGTGGTCCTCGAGGCACGTGGCCGTCGTGTCCTTCCAACTCAACGGCCATCCGCACCTCTTCGGGCTGAAGAGGACCGGCAGAGCCAGTGTCTCCCGCATCAAGGACGACGCGAGGGGTTGGGAGGGGATCTCCGAAGGGAGGTGGTCCTCCCACTACGTGGGTACAGCCATCACCACGTTTGACCTCGATGGCCATACCTACATGTTCGCTCTCAGGGGTGCGCCACACAACCAAGGTTGGATCACACGATTGCACGAGCCTCACACGATCCCGATGGATCTGTCAGACCACTACCCGATCAAGGCCAGATTTAGCGTGGGAAGGCCGTAGACTTGCCCGTACTATCCGAAAACCCGTCCCACGAGATCGAGAGGCTGGTTGCCTTGCCGTCGGGTTGCTGTACTCCTTTGCGGGCGGGAAGAGAAGGGATCCGTGGATGGTGTGCTGGTCCAGCGAGTTTGGTGGTGGGCCGCACTGAGTGGCAAAGCGATGGATCGAGCCGTTCATGGCAGTGAATCCTGGCTGCGGGGTGCACCGACAGGACGTGGTGGTGGCCCACGCCTGTCGGGCCAAAGTCCGGGTTTTTGTTGCGGGGGATGCAGGCTGGGTTCCGGCGGCGCTCCCACTCCCCTATGCGGCACGCTTGAGGTGGACGACCGGGAGGTGCTTCCGCCCAGCGAGGAACTCCACCTCCATCCTGAGGCGCACTCCAGGCTGGCCCTTCACGAGCGTGACTGGCGTCGCGCAGGGCGACCTTCGCGGCCACCTCGCTCGCGGCTCGAACCGCGGCTGGCGGTTCGCCGGGCACAGGTCGTCGTAGACTTCATCGGGCGTCCGGCCATCAAGCGACATGTGCGGACGATGCGCGTTGTACCAGCCGGCGACGAGCTGGACTTCGCGGAGGAATGCTCTCCGTTGCAGTGGGATGAGCGGAAGCCAACGGAAGCCCTGTTTCACGGTCAGGATGAGCCGCTCGATGATGGCGATACTGCCGTGCTGGCCCGTCGCGCCGATGCCCCGGGTGTTGTCAGTTGCGGCTGCGACGCTCGAGGGCATCGAGGCGGCGGCTGGCCTCGGCCTTGACGTCGCCGAAGCGTCGGTCCCAGCTCATCGTGAGCATGCTCTGGTAGACCCGGCGCGCCTGGTCGGGCTGGCTGCTGCGGACGTAGCTCTCGGCGAGGCCGTAGTGGCTCTGCGGCTCCTCGGGGCGGTACTGGACGACCTTTTTCCACATCGTCACGGCGTCGGCGTGTCGGCTCATGGCGGTGTAGACGCCGGCCATCTCGCGGTGGCTGTCGGCCTCGGTGGGCATGGCCTCGAGCATGGTGGTGTAAGCGCGCAGGGCGTCGGCCGGGCGCCCCGCCCTCGTGAGGACGCCGCCCAGCTCGCGGTAGTGCGCGAGGTTCTTGGGGTCGTAGGCGATCTGCTGTCGCAGTTGGACGAGCAGCTCGGCGTCCTGCTTGCGTTTGCGGAGGATCTCGACGACGCGCTGGCGGATGTCGTTGCGACTGGGGGCGACTTCGAGGGCGGCCTCGTAGTGCCTGAGGGCCGCGGCGAGGTTGCCCTTCTCGCGGTAGATGTCGCCGAAGACGGCCCGCAGCATCGGCTTCTCCGCGCCGCTTGCCGCAGCGGCCCGCTCGTAGTCGGCGACCAGCTCGTCGAGCTTCGGCGAGTCGCGGTAGAAGGCGATCAACTCGGACATGAGGCCGCTGCGGTAATTCTCGGGCAGGCGGGTGAGGCCGGTGAGCAGCTCGTCAACGGCCTTCCCGGGCTCGCCCTTGCCGAGGTACGCCTTGGCGAGGAGGCGGTAGCACTCGGAGACGTGGGAATCGTCGCGGTTGCGGCCTCGGCGATAGAAGTCGTGTAGCCGGAGCGCGAGGCGGAGTTCCTTGGTCGCGAAGTCGTGAAGGCCGGCCTCGGAGGCGCTGCTCCCGAGCTCCCTGTGCTGGCCGTAGGCGTGGACGCGGAGGCCCGCTTGCTTCGATGCCTCCTCGTAGGCCTTGAGGGCCTCGTCGGCCCGGCCCAGCTTCGCCAGGAAGAAGCCTCGCTCCCCCAGGCGGTGGGCGCTTCCGCCCTGCTCCAGGAGTTGCGCGAGGGCCTCGAGGGCGTCGCCCCACCGGCTGGCCTGCCGATGGATGGCGACGATCTGGTCGAGCGCGTGGACGCGGTCGTCCTGGCGGCCCGAGGCGACGGCCATTCTGTAGTACTTCAGGGCGTTGTCGGGGTCGTGGAAGTGCTGGCGATAGGCGTCGGCGATTAGGCGGTAGGCCCGGCCGAATGCGCGCTCGTTGTCGGGCAGGGCCTTGAACCTGGCGAGGATGTCGTTCGTGAGATCGAGGGTCTGTGCGGCCTGCCAGAAGTAGCCGGGCCAGTAGTCCTGGTTGGGCGAGCGCCCCTTCAGGCGGAGATCTACCTCGTCGAGGATGAGCTTGCTCACGAGCGCCTTGTCCACCCTGTCCTTGTTTCGGCCGTGCAGGAATGCGCTGAAGATGGCGTCGAGGAGGTTGTGGCGGTTGTGGCGATAATTGAGGGAGCCCGGGGTGGCGGCGAGGCCCTCGGCCCAGATGCGCACCGCCTTGCCGGGCTCGTCGCGGTTCGCGAAGAACTCGCCGAACACGCGCCAGGCCTGGATGAGATGGTAGGGGTCGGCTCGGAGCGCCTCGATGCACTGACGGAGCGCGTCCTCCGCGCGGGCGTCGAGCCGTTTCTCGGCCAGGTAGCTCGAGAGGCGGCGGAGGTAGTCGTCGCCCTGGTAGCGCGCGGCGTGCTGGCAGAGCAGCTTGTAGCCCTCGAACACGGCCTCGTGCTGGCCGGCGCCGGAGCCATAGGCGATCATCCCCTCGGCGGCGGCGCGCCGCTCGTTGACGTCGCCCGCCTCCAGGGCGGCGCGGTACGCGGCGATCACCTCGTCGGCCGGGTGCTTCTTCGCCTTCGCCATCAGGTCGGCCTTCCGGCGGAGGGCGTGGGCCGTGAAGCGCTTGGGGCCGCGGCGGACGATCTCGTCCAGCATGGCGAGCGCGCGGGAGAGGTCGGACCCGACAATGAGGTCGGCGAGGTCGGCGGTCAAGGCGGGCCTGTCCTCGGACCGTGCGGCCTCGATCGCGGCGCGGAACACTTTCTCGCCCTCGGCGGGCCGCCCGGCGGCGAAGAACTCGCGGGCGAGCGCGACGCGGAGCCACGTGGGCGCCTTCACGCCCGCGGCCTCGACGGCTGCTTGCAGGGCGGGGACCAATCGCTCGGCGGGAATCACTGTCCGAACGGCGGCCAGGTCATTCTGGAACGCCGCTTGGTCGAAGGCCGTGGCATCTCCCAGGGCCTTCTCCGCCCAGTCCGCCGCCTTCTCCTTGTTGCCCTGTCGGGCGTGGACGCCTGCGAGGAGGGCCGCGAGACGGGCGCGGTGCGCAGGCTCCGTGGCCGCGGCGGCCTGGCGCTCGACCTCGGCCACGAATCGGGTGAACGCGCCCTCCTCGGTCACCAGCGGCCACACCTGTTCCAGGGCGTTGTAGGGCGCCTGCCCCGGCTGACGGGCAGCGGTCAGGGCGCGCACGTGAGCCAGGGCCGCGTCGAGCTTGCGGTCGGCCTTGACATACTGCTCGGCGAGGTAGCGCACGTAGTTCTCGGGACGGGAAGTGGCGTCGAGGAGCCTCTCGTAGAGGGCAATGGCCTTCTCGGTTTCGCCGCGGCTGACGGCCGCGCGCGCCAGGCGATAGAGGAGGTTCTCCTCGTTGGGGACTGCCTTGAGCCAGGCCTCCCAGTGCTCGCGGGCCTTGGCCGGCTGGTTCATCGCCTCGGCGAGACGCGAGAGCTGCTCCAGGGCGTAAAGGTCCGCGGGGTCCTTCTCGACGAGCTTCTGGTAGAGCGCGGCGGCCTTGGCATACTGGCGCGTGGCGGCATAGACGGCGGCGAGGCGCCGCGTCCAGGGGTCCCCCTCGCGGTCGCGGGCGGCGAGCTTCTCGAGGTGCGCGGCCAGGTCGTCGAGCCTGCCGCGTGCTCGCAGGAGATCGGCGTAGAGGGCAGCCCAGCGCTGGTCGCCGTCGGGCTTCTCGTCGCCGGCCCGGGCGGCGATGGCCTTGTCGAACTTTGCCTTCAGGGCCTCGTCCTTCGCCGCGAGGCGCAGGAGGCCGCTCCCGGCCTGGCGGAAGGCGTAGTCCTCATGCTTTGCCATCTCGCCCCGCTCGATGGCCGCATCAGCGGCCAGGAGGATGGCCCAGAGTTCCTCACACGCTTGCTGAGCCTTGCCCTGTGCCGCCAGGACCGAGGCGACTTGCGCGCGGAGCACGTACTCGAGCTGGGGGAACGCTTTCGCCTGGCTCCTGAGAACAGTCACGACGTCGTCGAGCCGCTTCTCCTGGTAGAGGGTGCTGATGAGCATCTGCCGCATGTTTCCCAGGTTCCCGTCGTCGGGGTCGCCGCTCGACGTATCATCGAGCAGCTTCCGCGCGCGGTCGAAGTCCTTGGTCTGGAGCGCCCTGTGGAACACCTGCCAGCGTGCCGCGCGGACGAGCGGGTCGCTCGCAGGCAGGTCAAGGGCGAGCACTCGCTGCCAGGTGGCAAGGGCCTTGGGCGGGTCGGCAGACTGCTGAGCGCCCGCGAGGGCATGGAGGCATTCGGCTTGCTGGCGCGCGGTCATCTCGAACGCCGGGCGCTCGAGCCTGGCCAGGAGCTTCTCGGCATGCGCCGCCGCGTCCTCGCCATACCCGTAGTTCGCCAGGGCCTGTATCAGGTGGGCCTTCTGACCGGCATCGGCGGCGTCCTTGGGCTCCTCGGCGAGGCGCTTCTCGATCGCGGGCAGGGGGTCGTAGGTGCCGTAGTAGCTGCGGCTGGTGTTGAGCACTTCCCTCACGACGTTGAGTTCGTCGGGGTACTCGTCGTGGAGGCGCTTGCAGATCTCCCCTACGTCGGACGGCCCCCACTGGTCGTCGCGCAGGAAGTAGAGCAGGCCGAGCATTGCCTGCTTGCGGCGCTGGCGGTCCTTGTCGTCGGCGATGAAGCGCTCGGCCTCCTGGGCCGCGGCCTCGCCGCCGAGGTGCGCCGCGACGTTCTGCAGGAAGTTGCGGAAGGCCCAGGCATAGACGTACTTGGAGAAGGTGCGCCGCCACTCCGGCAGGGCCTTCCCAATCTCCCCGCGGCTGGCGTAGTACTGGGCGAGGCTCGTGCCGAGGTCCTGGCCCAGCTCGCGCGCCTTGAGGAACGCCGCCTCGGCCTCGTCGGCGTACTCGGGGCGGTTCTGGAGGAAGTGGCCGAACTGCTGCCAGGCGTTGCCGTTGTCGGGCGCCTCCGCGAGTACGGTGTCCCACAGGTCGCGCCCCTTCTGCGGCTCGCCCTGGTTTGCGTAGGCATTCGCCAGGTTCTGAGCCCAACTGACCCGCTCGGAGCTTCCCTTCGCCGCGGTCTCGAAGAGGAGCGCCGCGTACTTCTGCGCCTCCTGATGGTGGCGGCCAATGGAGTTGAGAACGGTGTAGATGGCCTGGTAGAGCCTGCGGCGGACCTCGACGGGCCGTTCGGCGAGGAGCTTCTCGGCCCGCTCGGCGGCGGCCAGGAGCGCCTGGGCGTTGCCCGTCGCGGCGCGCAACCAGCCCTGGAAGAGCACGGGGTAGGGATCGGCTGGCCGCGCCTCGACCACCTTCTCCATCGCCCTGGCCGCCGCATCGAGCTGGCCCTCCTGCGCGAGGGCGAGCGCCAGCACGAAGTGCGCGCTATCCTGCCGCATCGCCCCCTCCAGCGCCCTCCGGGCCTCGGTGGAGCTCGGTAGCGGGTAAACAGCGACCAGGTAGTCCTCGGGCGGGGCGAACGACACGTCCTTGGCCTCGCCAATCTCCACCACGTCGAAGGCCTTCTCCCAACTCAGCTTGCCATCCACGCCGAACCACCGCTCGCGCATCGGGATCGGCCTGCCTGCCACCTGCTTCACCTGGTCGTAGACGCGGTAGCCTTGCGGCTCGAACGCCTTCCCACCCTGACGCCGGTAGTACTCCACCTTCGTGACGAGCCGCGCCGCCGCGTCCACGAAGTAGCGCCAGCGGTATTCGCCCTTCTCGATGATGAGGATCACGGTGTTGCCATCGCGCGACTCGATCGTCGGCACGCCTTGCGTGATGGCGAAGCCTTCGGGTGTCGAATCGCCAAAGCCCGGCAGGCCGCCCCGGTACGACCTCAGGTCCTGGGGCAGGAGCTTCCGGCCCGCCGCGTGGGCCAGCGCCTCGTAGCAGGTGTAGTAGTGCTCACCGTCGCTGAGGACGAGGGACGACAGCTTGCCGTTGTAGTGCGATTCCACGAGCAGCTTCGTGCCCTGGACGACGCGGGTTTCCTCTTGGGTGGAGGTGTGCTTGCCCGCCGCGTCGAAGTTTGTGAGCTTGTAGTGAGTCCTGAAGTCGGCCGGCCCGTGGGCGAAGATCTCGATCGCTTTCCGCATCTCGGGCTCGAGCTTTGGGGCCTCGGGCTCCGGCTGCGGCTGGGGAATGTGCTGGACCGGATAGATCTGGCCGGGATAGAAGCGTCCCCTGCGCACCCGCAGGCCCGCATAGTACGAACGCCCGGCCCAGCCCCCCTCTGGCGGAGAGACCAGCTTGCCGAGGCGGCGCAGGTTGGGGACTGTCTCGCTCATGCTGAACAGAGAGGGCTCTCGCTCGGGCTCGTCCCACTCATCCGCCCCCTCGGTCAGGGCATCAGGCGTGCCGACGAAGACCGGATCCGTCCCCATCCGGACGCTCTTGAAGTCCTCCAGCCTGTCACCATCGAGATCGAGCATGTCCTCGCTGGACCAGGCAAACTGGTCCTCGCCAGGAGTTGAGGCCTCAATATCAGGCTGGAAGTGGAGCGGCACCACCTTGGACAACGGTTCGCTCCCCCGCGCAAGCTCGCTGGCCTCGGGTCTGGCCGCTGGCCCTGGGGTGCCCTCGTATGTCGGCGCACCGCCCTTCCAGTCCTCCATCACGAACCGGCGGTCTATGCCGAAGCGGCGGTAGTCCTCCTCGGTCTCGAGGACGAGGAACGAGGTGTAGGGCGACATGAGGCGGTAGCGGAGGCTGAGGTCCATGACCTGGGGCACGAGGGCCTTCTCGCCGCGGCCGATACGGTAGAGCAAGTCGTCCATCGCGCGCCGCGCCCACAGGCGAGGCAGGAACGTGTTGGCGCCCTTCTCGCCGGGCAGGTCCAGCTCGATCTCGCGGCGCCAGACGTCCAGGCCGCACAGCCCGGTGACGATCATCCTGCCCTTGCCGGGCTTATCGTAGCGGCCGCTCACGACGAGCTGTCCGCCGACGCGCACGTTGGGCAGCGGCTGCGGGTAGATGCCGCGCACCTCGACCCCCTCGAAGCTCACCTGGAGGTCGGTCACCATCGGCCGGAAGCTGTCGGCGACGAGATCGGTCACGATCTCGCCCAGTGGGCGCGAGCTGGACACCACGTCGGCCACGCCGCCGAACTGCCGCGCGAAGCCTTCGACAAACGTCTGGTCGTACTCGCTGCCGATGGCGAGCACGGACGCGCGCACTCTCTTGTCCGCGAAGGCTGCCTTGGCGGCTTCGAGGAGTTCGGCCGGCTCTGTGACGCCCATGGTGGCCACGCCGTCGCCGATGTAGATGACCCGCGTCTCCCGCTTCCCCTCAATCGCCTTGCCTGCGGCGGCGAGAGCGGCGCCCAGGTCGCTCGCCCCGAACGGCTCGACCGTGCCGAGCGCCTCCGCGGCCCGCTGGCGGTTCTCCGCCGTGTTCGCGACGAAGCTCGGGAAGACGAGTCTCGGCTCCACGTCGTAGGGCACGAGGTTGACGCGGTCCTGGTCGCCGAGGAAGTTGAGCAGCGTGCCCACGAGCCGTCGGGCGATGGCGAAGTCGTCGCCCGCCATCGAGGCCGAAGTGTCCACCATGAGGAGTACGTCGGCGGGCAGCGCCTGCGCGTCGCTGTCGCCCAGGTCGGCCACGGCCGAGGGCGCAATGAAAGCCAGGAAGTAGCCCCCGTCGTCCTCCCGCCAATGGCCCGCGGTGTAAAGCTGAGCCTTCGGGCCGAGGACGCGATACGACGCGATGAAGTCGCGGCTGGGCACGTAGTCGCGGGCCTCGAAGCTCGCCCGTCCGCTGTGCTCATCGGTCTTGATCTGGCAGTGGTGGGTGGGGCTGCCGAACTCCGCCATGCCCGGGGTCGAATGGGCGTCGAGGTCAATCCGCAGATAGCCCAGGGGGTTCTTCGTGAGCTTCTCGGACTTCAAGGGATAGGTGTAGCGGATGATCCCGCGCTCGATGGGCAGCACCTGCGTGTAGCCCAGGAGCACGCGCTTGGCGCTGTGAGCTTCAATGGGGAAGACCCGCGCCTTGAACTGGTTCCCGCCCATCCACTCCAGGAGCGCGGGGTCGCGCCTCGCGCGCACGATGCTCTCGTAGACCTCGCGGGCGCGGAACCGCTCGACCATCTCCCCCTCCATCAGCGTGTCGCCCACGTACATCGCGAAGCGCGAGATGGAGGCGTCGGCGGGCAGCGGATAGTAGAACGTCCCCTCCAGCCGCCGCCCGGTGTGGTTGTGGAACTCCTCGTCAATCAGCGTGTAGGCCACCTGGTCGCGGATGGTCACTGTGACCTTGTGCGACTTCACGGTCAGGGGCACGTCCTTGCCGTCCACCCGGGCGACCAGGGTGCCCAGCGTCTCGTGCTCGGGCGCCCCTTCGAGCTTGGCCAGCCACGGGGCCTTGCCGCCCGCCTCGCTCTCGTCCACCTTCGCCTCGGTCACGACACAGGAGCGGCCCGGACCAAGGCTGAGCTGTTGCCCGTGAGCGGAAACCTCGACGGCGCCTTCGGTTACGGCGACCCTGGTTTGGCCGGGCACGACCGTTACGTCGAACTCCGTGCCCTTGACCGCGATGGTGCACAGGGGCGCCACGACCGTGAGCGGGGTGCCCTTCGTCACACGGAAGTGCGCGTCGCCGAAGAACACCTCCACGCGGCCCGGCCCGGCCACCCGCACGGAACTGGAACTATTGAATGATACATGACTTCCATCGCCCAGCGCGACACTCGCGCAGGAGGTGGGGTCGCTGCCGGCTCGCAGCGCCGTGCCTGTCTCAAGCGTGGTGCCCGGCTCGGCCAGTGACCAGCGGGGCTGGTCCGGCGTCCTCAGGCCCACGACGCCTCGGCACAGTTGCACCCGCCCGATGCCCGTCTCGGCGATCAGCTTCTCAACGCTCTGGGGTGGCGGCACTTGTGCCCGCCTCGTCTCGGAGCTCTCCGGCTTCGTCCTGAGGATGGCGACCAGTCCGAGGCCGACCGCCAGGACGGCGGCCACCCCCCACCACACGGCGCGCTTCGTTCGAGCATGCATGGGCACCCTCCTTGGTGCGGCTTGTCCGCGCCGGATCCGCTCAAGCACTTGCTGCGTAAGGAGATCTGGCCGTACGGCCTGCCCGGCGTAGGCATCCTTGACCAGTTCGACCGTCCTGCGAAGCTCGGCGAACTGACGCGCGCATTCGCCACACTGGTCGAGATGGGCGTCGAGTTCGGCCTGACGCTCGGCGCCGAGCCGGTCGTCAATGGATTCGGACAACAGGGTGCGTGCTTCCTCGCAGTTCATGGTCCTGTCCTCACTCGGTCATGAGCGGCTGGAGCTTCAGGCGCAGGCGATCGCGCGCTTCGGCGAGGCGATTGCTCACGCCCGAGACCGACAGCCCCAGCACCGTGGCTATCTGCTCGTAGGGCATTTCCTGTAAGTGTCGAAGGTGAACAACGATACGATACTTCTCAGGCAGCTCGTCAACGGCCTGCCGCACGCGCCGATGGCGTTCCGCCAGCTCGGCGTCGCGGGCGGGGTCGTCGGGAGAGGGAGCATTGGCCGGCACTTCATATGTCTCCTTGCGGCGGCCGCGGTCGCGATGCCAGTCCTGGCACGCCCGCCGCGCGATGCTCCAGAGCCACGAGCGGAACTGCTCGGGCTTCCTCAGCCCGTCCAGGCTCGCATAGGCCCGGCAGAAGGTCTCCTGAGCAAGGTCATCGGCCACGTCGCGCCGCCCTGACGCCGACAGGGCGATGGCATGGACAAGCGGGGAGTAGCGCTCGACGAGAGCGGCGAACGCATCGAGGTCGCCGCGGCCCGCCTGCCCGAGGAGTTCGGCGTCGGAAAGGAGCGCCATTACGGCCCGTCCAACTGGCTCTCGAGAGGCCCTGCTAACCTTATGGACGCAAAAGCGGGCGCCTTTTCCCGGTCTTTTTTCTTCATTACCTGACGATCGGCGATTCGGGGCCTCCGGAGCGCCCTTTTCGGGGGTGCCGAAGGTCGCCGGCCGGGCCGCTGCCTCGCCCGCGGGAGAGGTGACGTGAGGCGGGAACGGAGACACCGGAGACGCGGAGAGCCGCACGAGGTCATCCTCACATCTCATTGGTGCGATGGAGCTTATGGCGGGCCACGCCGGGTGACTACGCGGGCCGTGTTGCGGCACGGGAGGTGGACAGGAGCGTGGAAGAGAGGAGGGAGAGGAGCGACTCTACGGGGGTGTTCGAGAGCGCGCTGCTGGAGAATCTCGTCGCCTGGAGAATCACCGGGGGCCGGAGGCCCCATGGGGTTGGGCCACAGGTTTTGCTCTGGGCATCTGGGTGGTTCGGGAGAATGGGCGCGGATGTGGGGAAGAGCGTAAATCGGCGAACGGGACGGACATGCGAGGGGCCGGCGCCGAGCGGACTCAGCGGCGGCCCCTGTCAACCAAGGCGGAGAAGGTTTCGGGCCGAAATTTTGTGGCTCCCCGACGAGGACTCGAATCGAACCGCCGCGTGGCCGCACTGGGCCGCAGCCCCGAGGAGGCAACCGAGCTTGCACCCGCAAAGGCGGTGGCCTAACCCGCATTTCTCACCACTCCCCTCCTGAAGCCCTATAGGGGCATGGGTTCACAGGGATTGGGGTGAGGGTGGAGTTCGGGAGGGCAGACGGCACCGGAACGGACACACCACCCCCTTTCCCCCACAT
>Ga0307379_10000975_pt1 | contig 46222 bp, 39 predicted proteins | sample UN2MG_FD_202237 | JGI IMG/M metagenome (GOLD analysis project Ga0307379, IMG submission 202237) | Soil microbial communities from Risofladan, Vaasa, Finland - UN-2 | ecosystem: Environmental > Terrestrial > Soil > Coastal area > Acid sulfate soil | place: Finland: Risofladan, Vaasa | collected... | reverse complement strand
GGGGGGGCGATTCTTGCAACACACTCTCAACATTCTGCGCGGGCTGGCATGGGCCGCAGCGCTCTCGACGCTCACGACCATCGGGTTGACCACCGTCGTCACGAAGCCCGCTCTTGCTGAGTACGAGATTCAGGAATCCCAAGTAGAGAAGGGCGAAGCCGAAGTCGAATATCGCGGTGCCGTACACTGGGGCGTGTCCAAACCTGGAGGCGAAGGCGGAGCCGGGGGTGATGATGATGACGAGGCGGCGGCCGGGGGAAGTGCGTTGGAGGAGGAAGAGGAGGAGGCGGGTCTTGTCCAGAGCCATGACATCGAGTTCGCCTACGGCTTCACCGACCGGGTCATGTTCTCCACCACATTGATCACCGACGAACCGATCGATGACGATTTCGATCTGAGCGGGGTCGAGATCGAGGGGCAGTACGAAATTATCGAGCGCGAGGGCGACGGGCTCGGCCTGGCCTTCATCGGCGCCTATGGCTTTGCGACCCGCAGCGGCGAAGCGGATGAGATCGAATTCGGTCCGATCGTCGAGCTGGAAAGCGGTCCTTTGCTGCTGACGTTCAATCCGTTCTTGTCGGCCCAGGTCGGCAACAACCGAGAGGCCGACGGCCTTGGCTTCCAATACGGCTGGCGAGGTGAGTACAAGTTCGCCAGCAAGTGGGGCGCTGGCGTGGAGATGTTCGGCGAGATCGAGGATCTGTCGAATTCGGGCCCGTTCGACGCTCAATCGCATAGCATCGGCCCAACCCTATTCTACAACCCGAGCGGCGAAGACGACAATGTGGGCGGAGAAGGGGACGATGACGAAGAGAACAATGTCGGCGGCGAGCCCGAGATGGAGTTCACCCTTAACGTCGGCCTTCAGTTCGGTCTGACCGAGGCAGCATCGGATACGGCGCTCAAGTTCCAGGGGTCGCTTGCCTTCTAGCTCTGGTCGCGGGCCTGATTGCTGGCTACCCCTGGGCGCACTCGTTGTCGGCGGTCGCAGCTGACACGTGCGCCTGGCACCCCTAATTCTCACCTGAAGTGGTGAATCTCACAGACTATTTGTGTTGTTCGTGAAAGCCTGAGTGATGCCGACGGTAAGCCGCATCCGTCCAAGGCGCTTTGCTGGAAAGTTTGGCATAGATCGGCTTTTTCAGGGACGGTATGTTCGGACGCAACTTCTCTACGTCATCGGAGCAGTCAATCTTTTCGTCGCGATGATCGCCGGCGCCATTTGGGTTGCCAATACCCGTTCCGCGACGCGTGTTGAGATAGAAGCTTCGCTTGAGGTCGCGCAGCGCCTCGCGAGTGCAACTGTCAGTAATTTGGCCAATCATGGTCGGCTTGACACTCTGGCCGAACGACTGCCTCTGGTTCTCAGAGACCTGCGGCATGTGCGCATTCTTCTTATGCAGGACGGCACGCTTGCGATGCAGGCCCCGCACACCAGCGGCGGGAGGCAGGAGCATTCGCGGGCACCCAAATGGTTCGCGTCGTTGGTCAGCCCCACGCTCACCGGGCGCTCCATCAAGGTGGTCTCAACGAGCCATGCCGACCCGGTGATTCTCATCGCCGAGCCAGCCGACGAAATCGCAGAGGCGTGGCACGATTTCTCATCCCTGGCCATTGTCTGGGTCGCGTTGAATGGCCTCGTCATTGGAATTCTCTATTGGGTTCTAGGGCGTGTGCTTGCTCCGTTGGCGAGCCTTGCCGGCGGCATGAAGAGCTTGAGAGGAGGCAAGTACGCTGTGCGTATCAAGCCACCCCGCGCGAGGGAGCTTGCTCTGATCACAGACCACTTCAACAGGCTGGCAGGGGGCCTTGACAGCGCCCGGGAGGAAAACAGCAGACTCTACCGAAGACTGATCGCTGCGCAGGAGCAGGTACGGCGGGAGATTGCGAACGATCTTCACGATGAGGCTGGGGCTTGCTTGTTTGGTATCGCTGCGAATGCATCGTCTATTCGGGTGTGCGTCAATGATCAGCAAGGTCGGCCTGCGGCCTTGCTGCGGGAGCACGCGGCAAAGATTCTGGACGGTGCCGACCAGTTGAAGGCCATGAATCGCCGGATATTAAAACAACTTCGACCGGGCCCTTTGGGTCAGATAAAGCTCGCGCTTATCGTCGAAGAACTTGTGAACGACTTGCAGCGCAGCAACAAAGGCATACGGTTCGCAATGAGGTTCGGGAGTCTCGCCAGGTCTTATGACGAAAGCGTCGACCTTGCGATCTATCGCAGCATTCAGGAGGGGGTGACTGCGGCCGTGCGCAGCGGAAAGTCTAAGAATATTTCCATTGATCTAGGAGAACATGGTTCCTCCGCGCAAAGCGGGCGAAGAGGAAAACAACCGACTTTGCGCCTGGTGCTATGGTTTGATCGCGCCATATTTGTGCGGTCGAAACCTAAGGACCTCGCCATTGCAACAATGGAGGAGAGGGCGAAATCCCTTGGAGGTACCTGTGCAATAAGGCTGGCGTCTTTGAAAGAAACCACAATACGCATAGAGATCCCCATCAAACGCTCGGCCGGGGAGTGTGGTTTGGGCCCGTAGCTAGGAGAACCCGCGGTTGACCCATGTTCTGATTGTTGATGACCACCCCGTGGTCCTTCAGGGCTGTGGGAATCTACTTGAGAGCATTGGCGTCGATAAGATCGAGCAGGCGCGGTCCCCGTCAGAGGCATTTCAGGCCTATCGGACATGTAAGCCGGACTTGATCGTGGTCGATCTTGCCATGCGGGTCGGGTCTCTCAATGGCTTGTCCTTCCTCCGCAGGCTGCGCAGGATTGATGAAGGGACACCGGTTCTTGTCTTGACCATGCACCGAGATCCGTTGGTTGTTGGCTGGGCCTTCGAGCTCGGCGCAAACGGCTATGTTTACAAAGGTGCGGGACCGGAGGAGTTTCTGCAGGCATTCCAGAAAGTGATTAGCGGCGGGTCTTACCTTAGCCACGACCTTGCATCCGACTTGGTGTTCAGACGGCTGAAAGTGAATTCCAACAGAGTTGACGGATTGACCCCGCGGGAGCGGCAAATTCTGACGCTCATCGCAGAGGGCAGGTCTCACAAGGAGATCGCCCGTCGGCTCAATGTGAGTCTCAGTACCGTCGACAAGACATCCACCAAGCTTAAGGTCAAGCTTGGCGCCCGGACGCGCCCAGAGTTGATCCGGACTGCTATTGAACATCTTCCCACAGCGGAGCAGAATGCAGCGGGGAATCGGCGGCGCCTGACTAGAAGCAGACGTTCGCCACAGAGCGGACCTTAGCGAGCCGGTCGAGTGTGGGCCCAGGCTTGCGCCTGACTCAGGCCGGACTTTTTACCTTGACGGAGTGGGGCCGCAGAAGCCATTTCATCTCGTACCATGTTTATCAAAGTCATCGGCGCAGGCGCAGGCGGCGGCTTGCCCCAATGGAACTGTAACGGCCAGAACTCGGCCGACGCGCGGCACGGCGTGCCGACAGTGAAGCCGCGCTCTCAAGCCTCGGCCGCGGTCAGCGCCGATGGCCGGCAGTGGGTGCTGCTGAACGCCGCGCCAGATCTCAGGCAGCAGATCAACACGACGCCCGAGTTGCAGCCGGACCGCAACGGCCCGCCACGGAACAGCCCCATCAAGGCGGTCGTGCTGACGAATGGCGATGTGGATGCCGTCGCCGGGCTGCTGTGCTTGCGCGAGAGTCAGCCTTTGGCGGTCTATGGCAGCGCGCGCGTGCTCGATGTGCTCGCGGGCAACAGCATCTTCGACGTGCTGAACCCGGGCCTTGTGAATCGCCGGACCATGCAGCTCGGTAGGCCGTTCGCGGTCGAAGGGCCCTCGGGCTCGGTTGGCCTCACGGTCGAGGCGTTCACGGTGCCCGGCAAGATCCCGCTCTATCTCGAGGACGAGGAGAAGGGGACGGGCGGAAGTTTTGGGACCGAGGAAGGCGATACGGTCGGGCTCAAGGTGACCGAAGACGCGAGCGGCAAGCATTTCTTCTTCATCCCGGGGTGTTCGGGGCTCGACGATGCGCTGCGGGCGCGTCTTCAGGGTGCGCCGCTCCTGTTCTTCGACGGCACGCTCTACACCAATGACGAGATGATCGTTCAGGGCCTCATGCAGAAGACCGGCGACCGTATCGGGCACATGATCATGTCGGGCCCGAAGGGAACGGTCGAGCAGATGGCGCCGCTCGGGATCGCCCGTAAGATTTTCATTCACATCAATAATTCCAATCCGGTCCTGCGCGACGACTCGCCTGAGCGCGCCGCCGTGGAAGCGGCCGGATGGGAAGTCTCTTACGATGGGATGGAAATAAAGGCCTAGCCTTGAAGCTCTAGCCCTGAAGTTAGCCTTGGCCGCCGGTCCCCGCGCGGGAACCGCCAAACGCCACGACATTGTCCTGGGGCCTCGGCGGCTCGACCGGCTTGTCGGCGCCCACGACAGCCGTCGTCCAGTAGGCGTGGATGCGATCGGCAAAGGGCCTCGCCTTCTCGACGAACAGTCTTTCACCCTTGATCTTCGCTTCCTTGCGAAGCGCTTTGTGGCGCTTGCGGCAGCGTTTCATGAACGCCGCGGTGTCTTCGGGGCTGCCGAAGGTCATGGTGGGCGTCGACACAAGATGGAGGAGCATGGCGATATCGTGATCCTCGCCAAGCAGCTGTGACAGCGAGCGGGCGGCGTCGGCGCGGGCGGAGAGCTCGGACGGCCAGCAGGGTGTCAGCAGCTGCATCTGCCGCCAATGATGCTGCACGCCCTTTCGCCATTCGTGGAGCTCCTCGGCGTCGGCGCTGCCGATGTCGTTCTTGAAGTGTCCGCGCGTGGCGCGATAGCCGCGCTCAAGCCCCTTGGCGAGCGGACTGAAATCATCCGGATAGACCGCAAGTCCCGCGAAGGCGGGGCGGATCTCCAGGAGCATGCGCATTGCTTCGGACGCGGTGGTTTGCTCGAGGTTCTGCTCGGCGGCGTGGCGGCGCTTCTGCAGCCAACCGCGCACGGATTGCATCGGCCCCTCGCCAGTGCCCGGCTCGGTGTTCCGCTCCAGCTTGTCGACGGCGTCGAGCAGGGCTTGGGCGTCGCGTGCGGCCGCCAGACCTTTGCCGATGCGGGCGACGCGCGCGGTCAGATTGCTGAACACGGGCTCGGGCACGCCCGGGCGGGCAAGCAGGAGGAGCGAGCGCAGTCTCTTGAAGCACTTGCGCGCGTTGTGCACGCCGGCATGACGGTCGGGTGGGGTTGCCAGGGAGCCGTGAGCGATTTCCAATTCGGCCAGGGCGACAGAGCGTAACGCGCCGCTCATCGGCATGGCCGGATCGAGCCGGTAACTCATCACTGTCCCCGCTAACTAGCCTTAAAGTCCCGTCTACAGATGATTGCCGCCGGGAGGTGCAGGGTCAACTCAAAATTGGGTTCTCAGCCATGTGGAAACCCTGTTGATAAGTGGCGCCATGGCTTTGTGACAGCGATCCATTTTCGTGTCCTAAGCTCAGGATCTTGGTGTGTCATAATGTCGGTTATGACGGCCACGGCGTCGGCGCCGGCGGCAAGCGCGATCGGGGCCCGTTCGGCGGTGATGCCGCCGATGGCCACGAGGGGGCATTTGAGCCGTTCGCGCCAGGCGGCGAGGCGTGGAAGGCCCTGCGGTTCCCACGGCATTTTCTTGAGCGTGGTGGCGTAGATCGGCCCCAGCGCCACGTAATCCGGATCGGCGGACAGGGCGGTATCCAGCTCCTCATCACTGTGGGTGCTGATGCCGATCCTCATGCCGGCGCGCCGAATGGCGGCAAGATCGGCGCCCGCCAGGTCCTCCTGGCCGAGATGCACGAAGTCCGCTCCCGCTGCGATGGCCTCGCGCCAATAGTCGTTGACCACGAGCTGGCAGCCATGGTCGGCGCACAGTGCGATCGCCTTATCGATCCCGGCGCGCACGGCGCCGGGCGCCCCGTCCTTGATGCGGAGCTGCGCGAGCTTGACGCCTTGGGGCAGGAGGCGAGCCAGCCAATCAGTGTCGGGAACGATGGGATAGAATGGATCGAGGTGGATCACGAGTTTCTTCAGGACGCGTGGTCGATCTTGAAGAAGGGCGTGCCGGCAACCGGCGTCGAAGGAGAGCCCATGTCGCGCGGCTCGACGATGCCCGCCTCGAACGCCATCCGCCCGGCTTGAATCGCCTTGGCGAAGCTCTCCGCCATCTTCACGGGATCGCCGGCCTTGGCCACGGCGGTGTTGAGCAGCACGGCGTCATAGCCCAGCTCCATGGCTTCCGCCGCGTGTGAGGGGGTGCCGATGCCGGCGTCGATAATGAGCGGTGTGTCGGGGAAATAGGCGCGCAAGCTTTGCAGCGCCGTCTTGTTGACGAGCCCGCGCGCCGAGCCGATGGGCGCCGCCCACGGCATCAGCACGGTGCAGCCGGCGGCGACGAGGCGCTCCGCGGCGCCAAGATCCTCGGTGGTGTAGGGCAGCACTTCGAAGCCTTCGGCGCAGAGCACGGTGGCCGCCTCGACCAGGCCGAAGAGATCGGGCTGCAACGTGTCGTCGTTGGCGATGACTTCGAGCTTGATCCAGTTGGTGCCGAAGAGTTCGCGCGCCATCTCGGCCGTGGCGATGGCCTCTTTCGCCGTGTGGCAGCCGGCGGTGTTGGGCAAGACCCGCCGCCCAAGCTGTTCGATCAGCGCCCAGAAGCCTTGGCCCGTGCGGGCGCGCGCCGATTCCCGGCGAAGCGACACGGTTACGATCTCCGCGCCCGAGGCCTCGACCGCCTGGCGCAGCACATCGGGGGAGGAATAGCCGGCCGTGCCGAGCAGCATCCGCGAGGTGAAGGACTTGCCGTAGAGTTCGAACATCAGCCGCCCTGCCTTGGCGCCACGATCTCAACCTCGTCGGCTTCGGCGAGGCGCGTCTGGCGGCGCGCGGCGGCGGCTACGAAGGCGCCGTTCACGGCCGTGGCGACCTTGGCCTCGACGAAGCCGAGCTTGGTGCAAAGCTCGTCGAGATTGTCGGTGTCGGTGGCGAAGCGCTCACCGTTAAGGAGAATCTGCAACGAATACCTCCGGGTCGGTGGCACCGGTCTCGAGATAATCGGCGACCAGCTCGGCCATGACCGGCGCGAGCAGAAAGCCGTGCCGGTAGAGGCCGTTGACATAGATATAGCCCTTCGCTGTGATAATCCTAGGGCGGTTGTCGGGAAAGGCCGGGCGCACGCCTGAGCCAAGGGCCAGGATCTCCGCCTCGCCGAAGGCCGGATCGAGCACATAGGCGGCGCTCAGAAGTTCCAGTGCCGAACGCAAGGTCACGGGGCCTGCGTCCTCGCGTTCGATGGCGGTGGCGCCGACCATGAAGCGCCCGTCGCCCCAGGGCACGAGATAGAGCGGAAAGCGCGGATGGAGCAGGCGTACCGGGCGATTGATCTCGATCTCGGGCGCGCGGACCACGATACGCTCGCCGCGCACGCCGCGCAGCGTGGGAAGCGCATCCTTGGCGGCAAGTCCGCGGCAGTCGACGATCAGGTCAGCGCCCTGTGGAACATCCGCCACACCAAGGTGAATGGCGACTCCCGCCTTCTGTACCGCGTCGAGCAGGTACACGAGCGCTGCGCTCGGGTTCAGATGGGCTTCCCCTGCATAATAAAGAGCGCTGCCGAAGCGCGGGGCGAGGCTGGGCTCGATCGTGCCAAGGGAAGCTGCGTCCAGGCGCTCGCCGCCTTTGGTCATGCGGGCGAAGCGGTCGAGAAGGCTGCGGTCGCGGGGCGGGGCGAGGACGAGGCTGCCATTGGTGACGAGGCCGGGAAAGGCCGCCTGCCACAGGGCGATGCCGCGCTCGCCAAGCTCGCGGATCACCGGTTCGGCGCTTTCCTCCTCGCAGCGCGGCGCGAGCATGGCGCCGGCATACGGGCTACAGGCCTCCACGAAGGGTTCCACCGAGCGTTCGGTGAGGGCCACGGCATGACCGCGCCGGGCCAGCGTCAGCGCCTGCCACAACCCGGCGATGCCTGCGCCGCGGACGGCTATCTTAAGAGGTTGGCCGGTCATCCTGCATGGGGTGCATGGGACGGGCGCGCCTGTCTAGCCCCAACGGATGACAAGCCCCTAATCCCCGACCGCCACGCCTTCGCGGCGCGGATCGGCGCCGCCTTCAAGGCCAGCGGGCGTCACGGCGATGATGTGCTGTCCGCTGGTCATCGGTATGCGGCGCACCTGGTGGCCCTTTGCCGCGAGGGTCTTGGCGAGGCTGTCCCAGGCTTGACCGGGCTCCATCAAAACCACGTCCTGCGTGCTGCCGACATTGAGCAGGGCGGCGGCGTCGGCCGCATCCATCTGCCAGTCGAGCAAGGCGAACAGGGCTTTGAGATTGAACACGATGATGCCCGGGCCGCCGGGGGAGCCCAGCACAAAGTCGAGGTCGCCGTCCTGGCCGAACACCATGGTCGGGTCCATGGAGCTGCGCGGGCGCTTGCCGGGTTCGACACGATTGGCAATCGGCCGGCCCGCAGCATCGACGGGCAAGAACGAAAAATCCGTGAGCTGATTGTTGAGCAGAAAGCCGCGCACCATGGTCCGCGCGCCGAAGGAAGATTCGACGCTCGTGGTCAGGGAGAACGCATCGCCCGCATCGTCGACCACGGAGACATGGCTCGTGCCGCCTTTCTCCTTGGTGTGATCGCGGCCGAAGGCGCTGGGCGGCACGGCCGGGGGCGTGCCCGCGCTGACCGCGCTTTGCGCGCGCTCGGGATCGATTAGTTTGCGGCGCGCGGCGAGGTAATTCTTGTCGAGCAGGCCCTTGAGGGGAACCGTGATGAAACCAGGGTCGGCGAGATAGCGATCGCGGTCGGCGAACGCCAGCCGCTCGGCTTCGGCGATCAGGTGGGCGGCTTGAGGCTCGAAGGGCGTCGTGCCGAGATCGAAGGGCTCCACCAGCCTGAGCACCTGACCGACGGCAACAGCGCCGGACGATGGCGGGCCGGCGCCGCACACGCTGCGGCCGCGATAGGGCACGCAGACCGGCGGGCGGGGCTCGGCGCTATAGCTTTCGAGGTCGCTGACCGATAGCGTGCCCGGTTCGCGCGGATCGTTCTGCACGGCGTTCGCGATATCGGTGGCGATGGCCCCTTTGTAGAAAGCGTCGGGGCCGTCGCGGGCGATGATCTCGAACGTCTCGGCGAGCTCCGGGTTCTTGAGTGTGGAGCCGGTGGGCCGTGGACGGCCATCGTGATCGAAGAAATAGGCGCGGGCCGACGGCGTAAAGCTTTGCGGATCGGTGCGCTCGAGCATCTTGGTGAGGCGCGGCGACACGGGGAAACCTTCGCGGGCGATCTTGATGGCGGGCTGGAATAGCTCGGCCCAGGGTAGTTTGCCGTATTCGTCATGCACCAGTTTGAGCGCGGCAAGAACGCCGGGCACGCCGATCGACAAACCGCTGTGCCTGGCGGCATCGCGCGGAAGCGGTGCGCCGTTCGCATCGAGAAAGAGTTCGGGTGTGGCGCCGGCTGGCGCGGTCTCGCGGCCGTCATAGCTGGTCAGCGTCTCCGCCGCCGCCTCCCAATAGAGCATGAAGGCGCCGCCGCCGATGCCGGAGGATTGCGGCTCGACCAGAGTGAGCACCATCTGGGCGGCAATGCCCGCGTCTATTGCCGAGCCGCCTTGGCGCAGCATTTCGAGGCCGGCATCCGCGGCGAGCGGATGGGCGGCGACCACCATGTGCTTCTTGGCTTTGACCAGCGGTTTCGCGGTGAGACCGCTTTCGCCTTCGGGCAGGTCCAAGGCACGCGCGGGGAGGGCCAGCACGGTCAGGGCGAGCGTGGCGGCGAGAATGGGTCGGAACATGCGGTGCAGCATATCGGGTTTCGCCGCGCCCGCCAGTCAGTGAAAGTCGCGGGATTTGGGGATGATGCGCTCGTCTCGGGGGTGGCAGCGCGGGTGGCCTCGGTCGCGGCCTCGCTGGTGAGGCTCCTGTGGTGAGGCACGCCACGAGCCCGGGTCGGGGCGGCGCACCTCGTCGGCATTGGCGAGCGTGGTCTCCATCGCCTCGCCGTCCTCGGTGAGAAGATGCAGCCAATCGCTGCGGTCCTCCAGCCGCGCCGCCACCACATGGATGATGTCCTCGTGGCGTTGCACGCGGCCGTGGACGACGACGAGGCGCGCGCCCATCACGACTTTCCGCATCCGCTCAAGCACTTTCGGCCAGATCACCGCATTGGCCACACCGGTTTCGTCCTCGATGGTCATGAACACCACGCCTGCCGCCGAGCCCGGACGCTGACGCACGAGGATGACGCCGCCGACACTGACACGCGCACCATCACGCGTGGTTTTGAGCGTGGCGCAAGAGATGATTTGTCCGTCTTCGAGGCGGGCGCGCAGGAAGTGCATCGGGTGCGCTTTGAGGGAGAGACGAAGCGTGCGGTAGTCGTTCACTACATGCTCCGGCAGCTTCATCGCGGGCAGAGCGACTTGCGGCTCGGTGCCAGCCTCGCAGGCGTCCACCTGCTCGAACAATGGCAGTGGAATTTCTTTCGGCAGGCCGCGCACCTCCCACAAGGCTTGCCGGCGGTCGAGCCCAAGCGAGCGGAAGGCGTCGGCGCTTGCGAGCTTTTCGAGACCGGCGCGGCCGACGCTGCTGCGCCGCCAGAGGTCGCGCACATCGCGGTAGGCCGCGTTGTCGCGGACAGAGACGATGTGTTGTGCGTCCGCCTCGCGAAAACCATCGATCTGGCGAAAGCCGAGACGCAAGGCACAACCCCCTTTAGACGATGGCTCGAGCGTGCAGTCCCAATGGCTGTGATTGACGTCCGCTTCGCGGGCCTCGACGCCATGCTCGCGGGCGCAACGCACGATCTGTGCCGGCGCGTAAAAGCCCATGGGCTGTGAATTGAGCAGTGCGCAGGCGAATACGTCCGGGTGATAGCATTTCAGCCAGGACGAGACATAGACGAGGTGCGCGAAGCTCGCGGCGTGGCTCTCTGGAAACCCGTACTCGCCGAAGCCTTTGATCTGGTTGAAGCAGCGTTCCGCGAAGTCCGGCGGATAGCCGCGCGCAGTCATGCGGCCGACCATCTTGTCTTGCAGCGTGCCGATGGTGCCGCGGCGGCGGAACGTGGCCATGGCGCGGCGCAGCTCGTTCGCCTCGGGGCCGGAGAATTTCGCCGCCACCATGGCGAGCCGCATGGCCTGCTCCTGGAACAGCGGCACGCCCATGGTCTTGCCGAGCACTTGATGCAGTTCGTCATGCGGGCCCTGATCCGGATGGGGCGAGGGGAACGCGATCGGCTCCGAGCCTGAGCGGCGGCGCAAATAGGGGTGCACCATGTCGCCCTGGATCGGGCCGGGGCGGACGATGGCCACCTCGATGACGAGATCGTAGAAGCAGCGCGGTTTCAGCCGCGGCAGCATGTTCATCTGCGCGCGGCTTTCCACCTGGAACACGCCGATGGAATCGGCACGGCACAGCATGTCGTAGACGGCCGGGTCGTCGCGCGGCACGGTGCCCAATGAGACGTCTTTGCCGTAATGGGACTTCAGTAGCGCGAAGGCTTTGCGGATGCAGGTGAGCATGCCCAAGCCCAGCACATCCACCTTCAAGAGGCCGAGTGCGTCGAGATCGTCCTTGTCCCATTCGATGAATGTGCGGTCTTCCATGGCGGCGTTGCCGATCGGGACGACTTCGGATAAAGGCCCGCGAGTGAGCACGAAGCCACCCACATGCTGAGAGAGGTGGCGGGGGAAGCCGATCAGCTCCGCCGTGAGTTCGAGGCAGCGGGCGAGCAGCGGGTCGGATGGGTCCAATCCCGCCTCGCGCACATATTTCTCCGGCAGGCTCGCATTGCTCAGGCCCCAGATGGTGGTCGCCAGCGCGGCGACGGTGTCTTCCGACAAGCCCAACGCCGTGCCCACCTCGCGCACCGCCGAGCGGCCGCGATAAGAGATGACGGTCGCGGCAAGTCCGGCGCGGTCGCGGCCATAGCGCGCGTAGATATATTGGATCACCTCCTCGCGGCGCTCGTGCTCGAAGTCAACGTCGATGTCGGGTGGCTCTTTCCGCTCGGGCGAGACGAAGCGCTCGAACAGAAGATCGATCTCGGTCGGGTCCACATTGGTGATGGCGAGGCAGTAGCAGACGGCGGAGTTAGCCGCCGAGCCGCGCCCCTGGCAGAGAATGCCGACGCTCCGCGCATAGTGCACGATGTCGTGGACGGTGAGGAAATAGGGTGCGTAGTTGAGCGCGGCGATGAGCGCGAGCTCGCGTTGAAGCGTGTCGCGCACGTGATCTGGAATCCCATTGGGAAAACGCCAGGCCGCGCCATCCCAGGTGAGATCTTCCAGATGGGCTTGCGGCGTTTTGCCTTGGGGCACCGGCTCGTCCGGGTATTCGTATTTCAGTTCGTCGAGCGAGAAGGTGCAAGCTTCCGCAATCTCGACGGTGCGCGCCAGCGCCTCCTCGTGGCCTTTGAACAGCCGCGCCATCTCTCTTGGGGTTTTTAGATGCCGCTCGGCATTGCCTTCGAGGCGGAGACCGGCTTGCATAATCGTGCATTTCTCGCGGATGCAAGTGAGCACGTCTTGCAGCAGACGCCGGTGGCTTGCGTGATAGAGCACGCCACCCGTGGCGACGAGGGGGACGCGCGCGCGCGTCGCCAACTGCGCGAGCGCTTCGATGCGGGCGCGATCGTCGCCGCGATAAGAGTGCCTTGCCGCGAGATAGAGCGGCGTGCGTGGCGGCAGCGTCTCTTTGATGCGCATGAGTTGCGCCGCGAATGACGTTGGAAAATCATCGGGCAGGGCGATGAAGATGAGCCCTTCGGCATGCTTCGCCACGTCATCGAGGAAGAGCGTGCATTGGCCTTTCTCGGCGCGGCGCTGGCCAAGCGTGAGGAGGCGGCAGAGTCGTCCATAGGCCACGCGGTTCTTCGGGTAGGCGAGCAAGCGTGGCGCATCCTGCAGGACGAGCCGCACACCGACCATGAACTTGAGGCCGACCTCCTTGGCCGCGAGATGTGCGCGCACCACGCCGGCGAGCGTGTTTACGTCGGCGACGGCGATGGCTTCGTGGCCAAGCGCCTTGGCCGTCGCCACCAGCTCTTCGGCATGGGAGCCGCCGCGCAAGAACGTGAAGTTCGTGATGACGTCGAGCTCGGCGTAACGCGTCATGGAAACACCCCATGCAGGAACCAGCACGGCGGTTCGGTGTCGCTCTCCTGATAGAGGCCTTCGCGGAACACCCAGTAGCGGCAGCCGTCCTCGTCCTCGATGCGGTAATAGTCGCGCGGGCGCGCCTTGGTCTTGGTCGTGGTCTTGGGCTTGAGCATCCGCCACCATTCTGGCGCGATGCGCTCGGGACCTTCCGCCTTGACCACGCGGCGGCTGACGCGGCGCCAAGTAAAACGCGCCGGCGGTCCTTCGGGGATCTCGGCCATGACCGCCAGAGGCTCCGGCGTGGCCAGGAGAAGCGGCGGGCGCGGCGGCTTGTCATGGCCCCCGGTCCAAGCCGGACAGCCGGCAAAGGCGCTGCGCGTGGTTTGGGCCAGCTCGGGGATGTGGCTCGCCCGCGGGAAGAGACGGCGCACGGTGCGTGCGCCCAAGCGGTTGGTCAGCGCATCGATGAGCGCTTCGGGTCCGGGCGCGCGGCCGGCGTCGGTGAGGCTCGTCTGCTCGGCGCGAAGGGGCTCAGTAAGAAGGGCCGCAAGCGTCATAAAGTCGACGCCAAAGCCCATATCGATGGTTTCGAGCCTGTCCTTCAGGAGCCGCACGAGATGCGAGGCCCTGTTCGAGGGCGCGCTTAAGCCCGCCTCGATCGCGGCGGCGGAGCCGTCCGTGCGTGCTGCCCACAGCGTCAGGCGCCGCGCGCCTTGGCCTTCCCGTGCGAGCTTGGCGCAGAGTTCATCGGCGAGACGATCGAGACCAGCCGCGACACCGTCATGGGTGATGAGCGGCTCGGCAAAGGAGAGCCGGGCGGCAAAGTCCGGCGCTGGCAGGAGGGGGGTCCGCTTTTCCTGGCGCCTGCCAAGCGCCTGATCGAGACGGCGCAGAACCGCTTGCGCGGTCTCCTTCGCGTGAAAGCGCCGTTCGAGGCTTGCCCGCGGCACCTCACTGAGCTGGCCGATGCGTTTCAGGCCGAGCCGTCGCAACAGGCGCGCCGTCTCGGGCTCCAGGCGCAGGGCTTCAACGGGCAGAGGCGCCAGCGCGGCGCGAAGCGTCCCTTCTGGAGCGCTAGAAGGAGAGGCCCGTGCGAAGCGGGCCAGCGCATGGGCGGCGCCTACAGTTTCAGCGGCGCCGAGCCGCGCGCTGAGCCCCACCCGCGCAAGACGCGTTGCCAAATCGGCGAGGAGCGCGGTTTCGCCGCCGAAGAGATGGGCGATGCCGGTGATGTCGAGCCACAGCCCATCTTCGCCGTCCACATTGAGGGCCGGGCTATAGCGGGCCGACCAGCGGGCGAGCGCCAGCAGAGTATCGGCATCTTTATCGGGGGCCGCGGGCGCGGTGAGAAGTTGCGGGGCGATGGCGCGGGCATCGGCAAGCCTCATGCCGGGGGTAAGCCCGTCTTTTAGACATGGCGCATTGACGGCGGTGAGGCTCAGCCCGTGTGTGTCGCTGCCGACAAGCGCAAAGGGCCGGTCAGCCGGCGGCGGTGTGCTGTCCGTTCTTGTGCTCTCCCGCCTCAGCCGCTCGATCGGAAGGTGCGGCAGCCACACGGAGACCATCCGGCTGGTCCCCCGCCTCATGCCCCGACCCATGCCCGGCCTCTACGTGAAAGCGCGCGCCCGGCGCGCCGCCCCGACAGCGCTCGAGAGAGAGGCGCCAACAGGCGACCCCGGGGGCGCTTTCGTCGAAAGGGACATGGGCGCTTCCTTCCGTGGCGATGCGCCAGCGGGTGAGCGTGCCGGGAACGCTCACATCCCCGTGGGGGGAGAGGAGAAGGCACGGGGTGCGGGCGGCTTGCGCGGCAAGGGAGAGGCGGCGGGCGGCAAGCGGTGTCTTTATCTCGCCTTGGGCGAGGCAGGCGGCGAGCGCGCCGCTCTTCAGGCCTTCTTCCAGGGCCCAGGCGCTCTCTTCGGCGGTCCGCGTCTCGACAATGAGAAAGCGTGCGGGGTCAAGGCCGGCGCGCAAGAGACCGGGACCGTAAGGGCGCCCCCATTCCCGCGCTTCAGCCTGGGTCAGGCACCACAGCACGAGCCCGCGACTCTTTGTCAGGGCTTCGGCCATGATCGACAGGGCGAAGCCGAGAGCCGCAGGGGTGTCGCGATAGGCATGCGGTTTGATCTCGTGGAGGCCGCCTCGGTGGAACGCGGCGAAGGGGCTGTCCCGGTTGTCGTTGGAGGGGCGAGAGGACGTTAAAGAGCAGGCGGGACGGGAAGGGGCCGCGCCCGGTGCGGGGGGTGTGGCCAGAGACACGGGAACCTGCTCAAGCGCACGGATCGAAGCGCGTAGCTGCTCAATCAGGACCCTCCCCGTGGGCCCGCCTGCTCTTTTTTCAACGCCAGCCGGCGGAACGAGGGTACTGGGATCGCCGTCTGGAACGTTGTTACGCATGACTCAACTCCACTCTTACGCTTACTCGTTCCTGTTTTGTTCTTACTCTTGAGTCGGGTCTGAGTCAAGAAGGACCGCTCCAAGCCCGGATTTCCGGGCGTCTTTCCCGCGCCAAGACAGGCGTTTGCATTTCGCTAACCAGAATCACCCCACAAAGGATGCGCGTAAGTCAGACGGGGGTTTTGTAATGCGTATCCTCGATCTGCGGCCCACGGCCGGCGCTGTGGCCGCAATAGCGATGTTTTTCGCGCTTCTGCCGGGCCAAGCCTTGGCGGGGCTCTTCGATTTTGGCACGTCCACCCAGCGCCCGTCCGTGTCGGGGCGCCATTTGGTGGCGTTTCCGCCCGGCTACGAGCCCGGCACGATCCTGGTCCAGTTCAGCCAGCGCCGGCTCTACCTCGTCCTGCCGCAACAACGGGCCATCAGCTACCCGATCGGCTCGCCCAAGGGCGACGCGCGATGGTCCGGAGACACCTATGTCAGCGAAAAGCGGGTGAATCCCAGCTGGACGCCCACGCCAGAGATGCGTCAGGAGAATCCCGATCTCCCGGCTTATGTGCCGGGCGGCCATCCCCAGAACCCGCTCGGCGTCCGCGCCATGTATCTGGGCCGGTCTCTGTACCGGATCCACGGCACGGATGCGCCCTGGACGGTGGGGCAGGAGGTCAGCCATGGCTGCATCCGGATGTTCAATCAGGACGTGGCCGATCTTTATCAAAGAGTGCCTATTGGAACCCGCGTTGTTGTGACGTGGTAAAAGCCTGGTAAAGGCAAGACAAAGCTTCTCTAAAATTGAAACCAAAATCGGTGCAATTGCTGGGTTCTCTCATTTTCGGCTTTTCTATTTGTTTACCCTAGAGGTCCCGTCTGTGTTGGATCGATTTAACCTGTATCTAACCGATGGCTGATAGCTTTCGCATCAGGTTCTACCGGCGAACAGGAATGCGGGCGGGGCCTTCTGTAAGATCTGAATCCAAAGGGAGTGTCGAAATGAGGACTTCTGTTGCACGCTTCGTCAAGGACGAGTCGGGTGCCACGGCCATCGAATATGCGCTTATCGCGGCCGGTATTGCTGTTGCCGTTATCACGATGATGAGCACGATTGGCGATGGCCTCGAGAAAATCGCTACCGACCTCGTGAAGAAGCTGAAGGTCTAATAGACTACCAGCTCAAGCGAAATTCGAATTCATGAGCGGGACCTTGCTCCTCCGGAGTCAGGTCCCGCTTGTTTTTTGTCCGCTCTTGCCGCACTTTGTGCAGGGCTGGACTCCAAAATCCTCCATAATTCAGGCTTGCACGAACGCATAGTTCGAGGGAGCTTAAGCCTTGGCGCACTGGGCCCATCGGGGACGCCAATTCTTCCTGACTGCATTGCTCATGGCGGCGGCCGTTACAGGCTTCGCGCCAAGCGCCGGCGCACATCCCCATGTCTGGGCGACAGTGCGTTCGGAGATCGTGTTCGGTCCCGACCACAACATCACCGGCATTCGGCATGCTTGGACCTTCGATGAGTTCTATACCGCCATGGCGGTGCAGGGCCTCGATGCGAACGGCGATGGCGTCTATTCGAAGGAAGAGCTTGAGCCTCTCGCCAAGGTGAATGTCGATTCCCTGAAAGAGTTCGCCTATTTCACCTTCGTGCGCGTCGGCGGGGACGAGAAATTTCTGCCGCTCAAGCCGCCGGTGGACTATTGGGTCGAATACGACGACACCGTACTCACCTTGCATTTCACGCTGCCGCTCGAAACGCCGCTCGATCCGCGCGACAAGGCCGTCACCATCGACGTCTACGACCCTTCCTTCTTCGTGGCCTTCGGTTTTGCCGAGAAGGCGCCTGTGAAAGTTGCGGGCTCGCCTGCTGTGGGCTGCTCGGCGAATGTCGATACGCCGGATCCGGAAAGTGCGGAGGCCGCCAAGGCGCTGAGTGAAGCCTTTTTCAGCCAGCTTGGGCCTGGGTCGGATTACGGCTCGCAGTTTGCCCAGTCCGTGATGGTAAAATGCACGCCTCAATGAAGCGCAGTTTCGCCGGCGCAACTTTTCTCTTGGGACTGGCGATGGTGATGCTGGGCGCGCTCGGCGCCGCGGCGCAATCCCCGCCGTCTGCGTTTGGTCCTCCCGCCGAACAACAAGCCGCGCCCCCCGCATTCTCCGCGCCACCCAAGGCCGCACCGCTTCAAGCCAGAGGGCCGCTGGGCGGTGTGCTCGGCTGGGTGGCGCAGACCCAACAGAAAATGCAACGCCAGTTGGCCACGGCGGTGAAGCGCTTGAAGTCGGGCAACGCGCTCTCGGCCGGCCTTCTGCTGGCAGGGCTGAGCTTCGGCTACGGCATCGTGCATGCCGTCGGCCCCGGTCACGGCAAGGCGATTATATCATCCTATGTCATCGCCAATGAAGAGACGGTACGGCGTGGCATCCTCATCTCCTTTCTGGCGGCCGGGCTCCAGGCGCTCACCGCCGTGGCGCTTGTCAGCCTGCTGCTGGTTGCGCTCAACGCCACGGGGTTTCAGGTCAATGCTTGGGTGAATCAGCTCGAGACGGTGAGCTATGGGCTGATCGCGCTGGTCGGTCTCTATCTCCTGGTGACAGAGCTCATTCGCCTATGGCGGCGCTGGCGCCCGGCCACGGAAACGGCGCACGATCACGGACATCATCATCACGATCACCACGGCCACGATCATGCCCACGCCGATGGGGAAGGCGGAGCCTGCAATCACATCGTCGATGCCCGCGACATTGCCGGTCCGCTGTCCTGGAAGAAAGTGCTCGCCGTGGTGGTTTCGGTCGGCATCAGGCCCTGCTCCGGCGCCGTGCTGGTTCTCATCTTTGCGCTGACGCAAGGGCTGTTCTGGGCGGGCGTCGCCGCGACTTTCGCAATGGCCTTCGGCACGGCGATCACCGTGGCGGTGCTGGCGACCATGGCGCTCGGCTCGCGTGAGCTGGCGCTCAAATTGGGCGGTGGCGACAGCCGTTGGGTGGATGCGGTGTGGACCACATGCGCCATCGGCGGCGCGCTGGTCGTGCTGACCATCGGCTTGCTCTTGTTCGCCGCGTCGCTAGGGCCTGCGCGTCCCTTCTAACCCCCCAATCGGCTTTCGGCTAGTTTGCGTGGGGCGTCCGGTGCGCCAGAAGAGGTGGGGCGTGCAAGCCGGTTGCGCCGTGGGAGCGCTGGCGAGAATGGTATTTCTTTTTATCGCACTGGAATTGCGATTTGGGAGTAGGACATCCTACATCTGAGGTCCGGCGCCTCACCCCATAAGCCAGGAGAACACGTCATGACGCTTCAGCTCGGCGATACCGCCCCGGATTTCGAGGCCGAGACCACAGAGGGCCCCATCCGCTTTTACGAATGGCTTGGCGATTCCTGGGGCGTGCTGTTCTCGCACCCCAAGGACTTCACACCGGTCTGCACCACCGAGCTCGGTACCATGGCAAGACTCAAGCCGGAGTTCGACAAGCGCAACGCCAAGATCATCGGCCTCTCGGTCGATCCGGTCGACAATCACAAGAAGTGGTCCGAGGACATCAAGGACGTGGTCGGCTTCGCGCCCAACTATCCGATGATCGGCGACACCGATCTCAAGATCGCCAAGCTCTACGGCATGCTCCCGGTGGGCACGACCGGCACGTCGGACGGGCGTACGCCAGCCGACAACCAGACGGTGCGCAACGTCTTCATCATCGGCCCGGACAAGAAGATCAAGCTGGTCCTCGTCTACCCGATGACCGCCGGACGCAACTTCGACGAAGTGTTGCGCGTGCTCGATTCGCTGCAGCTGACCGCGAAGCATCGCGTCGCCACGCCGGCGAACTGGAAGCAGGGCGACGACGTCATCCTGACCGGCGCCATCACCGACGACGAGGCCAAGACACTTTACCCGGATGGATGGAAGGCGCCGCGGCCCTATATCCGCATCGTGCCGCAACCTAAGGATTAGGTCCGCTTAGGTCCTCAGATTCCGGCTTAGCCCGTTCTGTCATATGACAGAGGATAATGGGCGTTTTCGGTTGGATGCGCGCGGAGGCTTCGTGCTAGAAGCGATGCGCACAGAGTAAACCGGGTCGTGGCCAACCAACGGAACGCTGAGTCGGTGCCTTCGGGGCCGGCCAGAAACACCGGGCGAAAAAATGTCTGAACTCGATAGCCCGACTCCGTCCGGAGGTGGGGATGATCCGCGCGAGTGCGCGAAGCAGATCGCAGATCAGATCGCGCCTCTGATGAAGGTCGCGCGTTCCAGACGCTTCGACTTTCTCGCATATCTTCTGGCGATGGCTCTCAGAGAGGCCAGGCGGCTGGCGCGCGACGACCGCTGAGCGCTGGCGCTCCGGCGCGATCTGCTAGACTGCCGTCATGGCTCTACCGGACACGCCTGCACTGACTGTCGATTGCGTCATCTACGACCCGCAGGGGCGCGTGCTTCTCATCCGCCGCAAGAACGAGCCCTTCAAAGGCGCCTTCGCGCTGCCCGGAGGGTTCGTCGATATCGGCGAGACGGTCGAGGCCGGCTGCCGCCGCGAGGTGCGCGAGGAGACCGGCCTGGAGGTGAGCGATCTTCGGCTCGTCGGGGTCTATTCGGACCCGGCTCGCGACCCCAGGGGGCATACGGTGAGCGCAGCCTTCCTCGCCAGGCTTCCTGCCGCGGTGTCTCCGATGGCTGGCGATGACGCCGCTTTCGCCGCATGGGTCGGCGATTGGCGGGCGCATCCACTTGCCTTCGATCACGCGCAAATCCTTGAAGACGCCGAGAAAATCCTCAGCGCCTTGGGCTGAGGCCTAGGCGGGCCTGGTGCGATGTCCTATTTATGGGCCTGGAGCTTTGAGGAGTGGCCGGAATGAACGAAACCCCGCGGACGGATGCTTTCGTTGAGCCCTTTGATTGCCGTTCGGGCGTCTTCGGCAAGATCGGCGTGCTTCTCGTCAATCTCGGCACCCCGGACGACACCGACTATTGGTCGATGCGGCGCTATCTCAAGGAGTTTCTGTCCGACCGCCGGGTGATCGAGGTCAACCCCGTGCTGTGGTGGGTGATCCTGAACGGGATCGTGCTGACCACGCGCCCGTCGAAGAGCGGCGCAGCCTATCGCTCCATCTGGAATGAGGAGCTCGACGAGTCGCCGCTGCGGACCATCACGCGGGCGCAAGCCGGGAAAGTCGCCGAGCGGCTCGGTCATCGCGAGGAGGTCGTCGTCGATTGGGCCATGCGCTACGGGACTCCCAGCATCGCCTCGGGGGTGGAGGCCTTGATCGAGCAGGGCTGCGAGAAGCTGCTCGTCTTTCCGCTCTACCCCCAATACGCGGCGGCGACCACGGCGACCGTCAACGACAAGGTCTTCGAAAAACTCAAGACCATGCGCTGGCAGCCGGCGCTGCGCACCGTGCCGCCTTACGCAAAAGACCCGGTCTATATCGAGGCGTTGGCTCAATCGATCACCGCGCATCTGACGACTCTCGACTTCGAGCCCGAGGTGATCATCGCCTCGTTTCACGGACTCCCCAAAGCCTATGTCGACAGGGGCGACCCGTATCAGTGCCAATGCATGGATACGGTGGATGCGCTTCGCGAAGCGCTCGGCCCGCTCGGCGAGAAGCTAAAGCTCACGTTCCAGTCGCGTTTCGGCCGCGCGGAGTGGCTCCAGCCCTATACGGACAAGACGATGGAGGCGCTCGCGCGCGACGGGGTGAAGCGGATCGCCATTCTCACGCCGGGGTTCGCCGCCGATTGCGTGGAGACGCTGGAAGAGATCTCGGTCGAGGCCAAGGATATCTTCCTTGAGCATGGCGGCGAGCAGTTCAGCTTCATTCCGTGCCTCAATGACAGCGAGGGAGGCATCGGTGTGCTCGTCCATCTCATCGAGCAGGAACTCCAAGGCTGGATTTGACGCGCATAGCTTGACGCACATGGGTTGGAGGCACGCGCGCCGGCGGTTATGGTCCGCGCGGGTCAGTTCGTGAGGGGGGCCAAGGGGCGTGGTCCAGGCGGCAATTTCAGTCTTCGGTCTTGCGGTTTTCATGCTGCTGGCGGGGCCGGCGTGTGCCGCCGACGGCGGCGAGCGGCTTACCTTCATCGATGTGGCCGGCGCGCCAGGCGACGGCGAGCAGGCGCTGGAGCGCGCGCTGTCGAACAAGATGCTCGATCGGGGCTTCGCGGTGACGGGGACGCCCGCCGTTGGCGCCTATGAGATCCAGGGGATGGTCAGGCTTGCCCCGGCGGAGCGCGGTAAGGAAAGCATCCGCATCGATTGGACGGTCTTCGGCCCCGAGGGTGCCCGGCTCGGAAACGTGACGCAGGTCAAGGTCATCCGCAAAGGCTCGCTCGACCGGCGTTGGGGGCCTGCGGCCGACGCGGCAGCGGAAGCCGCGGCGCAAGACATCATCGAGCTCCTGCAAAACCTGGCCAGCGGCACGCCCAAAGCGCCGCCTAGCCCTTAAAATCGCGATAAGCCTCCACCATTTATGGACTGCCGCAAGAGGCGCGCACGCGATACCTTAAATCCACTGGCAGCGCCGCCAGACGGCTCGGGAGGTGCCAATGTTCGGCTTCGATCTTTTCGTTCTTGCCTTGCTCGTTCTGTTCGTCGTGCTGGTCATTGCGGCGGTCAAGATCGTGCCCCAAGGCTACAATTACACGGTCGAGCGCTTTGGCCGCTATACGCGCACGCTTCATTCCGGCCTCACCCTGATCATCCCCTTCATCGACCGCATCGGGCGCAAGCTCAATGTGATGGAACAGGTGATCGAGGTGCCGAGCCAGGAGGTGATTACCAAGGACAACGCCATGGTGCGGGTCGATGGCGTCGCCTTCTTCCAGGTGCTCGACGCGGCGCAAGCGAGCTACGAGGTGACTAATCTCGAGGTCGCCATCCTCAACCTGACCATGACCAATATCCGCACGGTGATGGGCTCCATGGATTTGGACAAGCTCCTGTCGGAGCGCGACGAGATCAATCACCGCCTCCTGAAAGTGGTCGACGACGCCACCCATAACTGGGGCGTCAAGGTCACGCGCATCGAGATCAAGGACATCGAGCCGCCGCGCGACTTGGTCGACTCCATGGCGCGGCAGATGAAGGCGGAACGCGACAAGCGCGCGGCGATTCTCGTTGCGGAAGGCGAACGCCAAGCGGCGATCCTCTCCGCCGAAGGCGAGAAGCAAGCCCAGATCCTGGCTGCGGAAGGACGCCGCGAAGCCGCGTATCGAGACGCCGAGGCGAGGGAGCGTTCGGCGGAAGCCGAGGCCAAGGCCACGGCTATGGTCAGCGAAGCGATCAGCAAAGGCAGCGTGCAGGCGATCAATTATTTCGTGGCCAATAATTATATCGGTGCGCTGAAGGCGCTGGCCGAAGCCAAGAACCAGAAGGTGCTGATCATGCCGGTCGAGGCGTCCTCGGTGATTGGCGCCATCGCCGGCATCAGCGAGCTCGCGCGGGAGGCTTTCGGCAGCAAGGACGACGAAGCAAAGCCACAAGGCGCCCAGCGCGGACGCGGGTCCGTGCCGAGCGCCTAGCGGGGCCGATCGATGGAAGCTCTACTCGCGCTGGGTGCTTGGAACTGGATGATCCTCGCCGCGGTCTTGTTCGTGCTCGAGCTGGTCGCGCCCGGCATCTTCTTCATGTGGTTCGGGCTGGCGGCGGCGGTCACCGGCCTGATCATGTTCCGCTACGATATTTCCTGGCAGTGGCAGCTCATCTGGTTTTGCGGCCTGTCGCTCGCCTCGGTGCTGATCGTCTATCGCTATCTCCGCAAGCATCCGCTGGAAAGCGAGCAGCCCCTGCTCAACCGGCGCGCCGATCAGCTCATCGGCCACTCCTTCGATCTGGTCGATCCGATCGTGAACGGGCGCGGGAGCATCCATTCCGGCGACACGATTTGGCGGGTGGAAGGGCCGGAGCTGCCGGTCGGCACGGCGGTCAAGGTGGTGGGCGCCGACGGGTCGGTGCTCAAGGTCGAGCCGGCCGAAGGCGCGGCCGCCTAGAAACGTCTGGCGCTATGCAACCACCTGAATATCGGCGATCTCGGTGGGGATCTCAGCGGCGGTGTCCTCATGCGGCCACACACCTTCGGCGATGCGGGTGCGTCCCGAGCCCGTCACGACGACATCGGTGAAGCCGGCCTCGCGGAGCTTGTCGGCGACCATCTCGTTCGACGCCACACTTTGCATCAGGCCGAGACTGATCTTCGCCTTGTAGATTTTTCCTTTTTGAACTGTGAAGTGCGGCATGGCTCTGTCTTGGCCCCTCTTGGCATTCTTGGCCCCACTGGCATTCTTGGGCATGTCGTCAGCAACGAGGTCGTGGCAGGGTATGGCCTGACGGCATCCTAGGCTCCGCAGCCGTCATGGCGGCAGGTCAAAACGCTTGCGCGGTCCTTGTGTGATGCCTCAGGATCGTTTCTGCCTCTCGCCAAGAGGGTAAATGACGGCGAAAGGCTATCAAAGCGTCGCGGCGTGTTGTCGCCACGTTTTTCCCCTCTATTATCACCAGAACTCTTGGAAGACTCACACGGTAGGAGTCCATGGCCGACATCGTCATCATCAATCCGCGATTCGACATCTCTTTTTGGGGCTTGGAGCACTGCATGCCGCTTTTTGGCAAACGCGCCAATCTGCCGGTTTCCTGTCTCGCGCTCCTCGCGGCCCTGGTGCCGGACAATCACGACGTGACCTTGGTCGACGAGAATGTTGAGGACATCGACTTCGACCGGCTCGGTCGCGCCGATCTCGTCTGCCTGACGGGAATGAGCATCCAGGGCCGGCGCCTCATCGAGATCCTCGACGAAGTCAAGGCGCGCGGCGTGCCCGTCGTTGTCGGTGGGCCGATGGCAACCGTCGAGCCCGAGGCGCTTGAGGGGCTCGCCGATGTCATCTTCGTCGGCGAAGCGGACGAGACATGGCCGCAGTTTCTGCGCGAGTGGGAGCAGGGCACCCACCAGACCCGCTACGATCAGAAAGACAAGAGCGACATGGCGAGCCTGCCGTTGCCGCGCGTGGACCTGCTCAAGGCCGAACGCTATATGTTCGGCAGCTTGCAGATCTCCCGCGGCTGCCCATTCACGTGCGAGTTCTGTGACATCATCGTCACATTCGGGCGCCGCCCGCGCCTCAAGACCAGCGCGCAGGTCATCGCCGAGCTCGAGTCGTTCGAGCGCGCCGGGCTGAAGATCGTGTTCGTCGTGGACGACAATCTGATCGGCAACAAGAAGGCCATCAAAGAAGTCCTGCGCGACATCATCGCCTGGCAGCAGGAGCGCGCTTATCCGCTCACCCTGTTCACCGAGGCATCGCTCGACCTCGCCGAGGACGACGAGCTGATGGATCTGATGGGGCTCGCCAACTTCCAGAGCGTGTTCATCGGTATCGAGACGCCGAACGAGGACTCTCTCAAGGAGACCAAGAAGCTGCAGAACGTGCGGCCGAACGCCGGCACGCTGCTCGATCGGGTGCATCGCATCCAGGATCGCGGCCTCGACGTGTGGTGCGGCATGATTGTCGGCTTCGACAACGATGATACTTCGATCTTCGAGGTGATGCCGAAGTTTCTGACCGAGGCGCGAATCTCGGCGGCGCTGATCGGGCTCCTGCACGCGATCCCGACGACCCCGCTTTACGACCGGCTCAAGGAGGCGGGGCGCCTGAACGACCACGAGGCGTCCGAGCTCTACGGCACCAACGTCATGCCGCTCGGCATGTCACGTGAGGCGCTGCGCGACGGGTTCATCCAGGTGATGCAGGACTGCTATGAGCCCGATGCCTATTTTGAGCGCCTCGACGCGCAATTCTTCGACCAGGATTTCAAATTTGTCGTGCACCAGCTTCCCTATTGGAAGAGCCACCCTCTGGCCTGGGCAAAACGCTGCGCTCTGAATTATGTGAAGTTCGGCGCGGTCGCCTCGCGGCTGTTGTCCGTGGTCAAGGACGACGCGTTGCGGACGCGCTACAAGCAGCAGCTCTCGCGCTTGGTGCGCCGGCGCTGGCGGGAGCCGCACATCCTGTTCGTCTACACGATCAAGGTGGCGATGCATTACCACTATTCCGCGCTCGCCCACGCGCTCGCCCAAGTCGACGCGGAAACCGGAGCGATGCCCGATGCCGGGCGTTCGTTCTCCCGCGTGAAAAAACGTCCCGTGGAGGCCGCGGCTGCCGCCTAGGCGACACCGGCGCGCAGCAGGTCGTGGACATGGATGATGCCGACGGGACGTCCGGCCTCGACCACGAATAGCGTGGTAATGGCCGAGGCGTTGATGATCTCCAGCGCCGCGCTCGCCATCAGGTCCGGCGTCACGGTTTTCGGTCCCGGCGTCATGATGTCGGCGGCACGGGAACTCAACAATCCGTCGCCCATGTTACGGCGTAGATCGCCGTCGGTGATGATGCCTCTGAGAAACCCGTCGGCGTCGACCACGCCGAGGCAGCCGAGCGCCTTTTCGGTCATGACCACGATCGCCTCCGACATGACAGCATCGGCCGGGGTCAGAGGCAGCCGGTCGCCGGTATGCATGAGGTCGCTCACGAACTTCAGGCGTGCGCCGAGCTGGCCGCCCGGATGCAGCGCTTTGAAGTCGATCGCCGTGAAGCCCTTGCTCTCCAGCAGCGCGATCGCAATGGAATCGCCGAGCGCGAGCTGCATGACCGTGGATGTGGTGGGCGCCAGCCCGTGGGGGCAGGCTTCCTTCGCCTGCGGCAGGGTCAGCACGACTTCCGCAGCTTGCGCCAGGGTCGAGTCCGCGCTCGCGGTGACGGCAATCAGCGGCACGGCGAAGCGCCGCGAGTAGGACAAAATATTGCCGAGCTCGACGGTCTCGCCGGACCAAGAGAAGGCGAGAATGGCATCGTCGCGGGTGATCATGCCGAGGTCGCCATGGCTGGCCTCGCTCGGATGCACGAAATACGCGGGCGTGCCGGTGGAGGAGAGGGTGGCGGCAACCTTCAGGCCCACGTGACCGCTCTTGCCCATGCCGGTGACAATGACCCGGCCGCGGCAAGCCCGCAGTGTGTCGATGGCCGCCGCAAAGCACCCGCCAAGATCGGCGGTGAGCGCCGCCCGGAGCGCGCTCAAGCCTTCCGCTTCGAGCTGCAAGGTCCGGGTGGCGGATTCCACCGCCCCGCTACGGTCCTCCAAATTCGAAAGATCGCGCTTCAAGCCGGCCGGCATGTGGTTCTGCTCCCCCTGGTGAAAGACCAATTCTAGCATGGATTAAGGCAGTTAAACGTCAAGATGAAGCCATTTCGGAACAAGGCTAAACGCCTCGTTAACCGTATTCCTCCTAGGCTTGGACCATCCACGGGTCTTGGGTCCGGAAGCCGAATTCTGGCGCATTCCGGTCTCCTCGCCCAGAGTCGATCGAGGTGCGTCCTTGCCGCGTCGCCATACACTCAGCGCAGCGGGCGCGCTCGCTGCCACATTGCTAGCCGCTTTGCTCGCGCCGGCCGCCGCGCAAAATGCGCCCGCGCCGGGCTTGCGTGGCAGTATCGGCACGCAAAGCACGGATGCGCAGAACCCCTCCCTCACCAAGCGGCGTCAACAGGAAGCGGACGACAATCAGATCACGACCCAAGGGCGCAGCAGCTCGCGCTCGTCGAATCCGGCGCTGACGCCCACGATCTCGCCTGACCTGACCACCGACACGTCACTCGTGCCCGCGCCGCCTGCGCCGCCGCCACCGCTCGGCGGGCTCGGAGACGAAGGCGCGGCACCCGACGCCACGGTCCCGGGCCCTGGGATCACGGACGCCTCCGGCGAGCCTTTGATCGACGTGCCGAGCGTGGATGACGACGACCTGGAGAATCTACCGCTACCGCCGGCGAGACACACGCTCGATCCCTACGTTCCGATCGGCACGAAGATCGGCAGCTTCCTTCTATTCACCGAGGCGGAGATCGGCACCATCCTGACGGACAACGTGCTCGGATTGCGCACCGAACGAATTCCCGATTACGCCTTCGAAGTCGCGCCGAATGTCCGCCTCGAGTCCAACTGGGCTCGGCACTCGTTCAGCGCCGAATTCGATGCGGACCGGAGCTGGTACAACGACTACCCCGTCGAGGACGACAAGTCCTATTTGGCGTTGCTCAAGGGCAGGCTCGATGTGACGCGGCGCACGCATCTCGAACTCGAACTCGGCAAGTCGCAGACCCAGGAGGGCCGGAACTCCATCAGCCTCACCGATATCGCCGGCATCCAAACCAATGTGCAGGAGGAGCGCATCAAGGCGGGCGTCGACCATACGTTCAACCGGTTGACGCTCAGGGCCGAGGGCACGGTCTCCAAATACGATTACGAGGATCCGGGCGGGCTCGGCATCATCGATCCCTTGGTGCCTGCATTCATTCCGGAGCGGGACGTCAGGGATTATCGCGAGGACGAGTTGCAGCTCCGCAGCACCTATGCGCTCCAGCCCGATCTCGCGCTGTTCGTCGAAGGCGAGATCAGCCAGGAAGTCTACAAGCAGCCGGTCAGCGTCGACGGTATTACGCGGGATTCGAACGGTTTCGCGGCTTTGTCCGGCATGACCTTCGCCTTCAGTCCCGCGCTCAGCGGCGAGATCAGCCTCGGCTGGGGGCAGCAGACATCGATCGACGAATCGATTGGGCCCATCGAAGGCTTCTTGATCAATGCGGACATTATTTGGATGCCCACCCCGCTCACGATGGTCGAGTTCTTGGCGCGTTCGGACGTCACCACCACGGCGCTGGTGGATTCACTTGGCGCGGTCGACCGCTTCTACGAGATCTCTCTCCAGCACGCGTTTTGGCGTTATCTCGTCCTCGGGGGTTACGTCTCTTATGAAGTTGCCAACTACGCGGCCAGTCCGCAGGTCGATGAGCGGCTGAAGGAGGGCGCCACCGCCGAGTACTACTTCAATCCGAATTTCTCGATTTACGCCCGCTACGAGCACACCGACTTCACCTCCACGGACAGGTTCGGCGACTTCACCGAAAATGAGGTGCGGCTCGGTATGCGGATCCGGCGATAGCGCGCCGGTCAGATCAGCTTCTTGATCTCGGCGAGAACGGCATCGCGCAGCTCCGGCCGCTCCAGCGCGTAAGCGAGGTTGGCGGCGAGAAAGCCCGGCTTGGAGCCGCAGTCGAAGGTGCGCCCGTCATACTCCACCGCGTAAAAGGGCTCCGTTTTCAACAGCGCCAGCATGGAGTCGGTCAGTTGGATCTCGCCGCCGGCGCCCTTCTCTTGAGACGACAGGAGGCCGAAGATCTCAGGCTGAAGGATGTAGCGCCCGAGAATGGTGAGGTTGGACGGCGCAGTGCCGGGCGCGGGCTTCTCCATCATGCCGGTCACCGGAAAGACATTGCCATCCGCCTCGCCGACGGCGACCACGCCGTAATTCTTCACCTGGTCGTCCGGCACGGGCTCGACGGCGAGGATATTGCCGCCGCGCTGCCCATAGACGTCGAGCATCTGAGCGAGACAGCCTTTTCCCGGGGTTTGCACCAGCACATCGGGCAACAGAACGGCGAACGGCTCATCGCCGACGATCTCGCGGGCGCACCACACGGCATGGCCGAGCCCCAGCGGCGCTTGCTGCCGGACGAAACTGGCGCATCCCGCCTCCGGGAGATCGGCGGCTAGCGCCTCGAGCTCGGCGGTCTTGCCGCGGGCGGCAAGCGTCCCTTCGAGCTCCGGCTGCTGGTCGAAATGGTCCTCGATCACGGCCTTGTTGCGGCCGGTGACGAAGATGAAGTGCTCGATCCCGGCGGCGCGCGCCTCGTCGACCACGTGCTGGATCAGCGGCCGGTCGACCACTGTCAGCATCTCCTTTGGCATCGCCTTGGTGGCGGGAAGAAAACGCGTGCCGAGCCCCGCAACGGGGAACACGGCTTTGCGGACGCGAGCGGGCATCAAGTCTCCTTCGGGCTAAAAAGGCGGCTAGAATCCGGCCTCAGATACTTAGAAGTCCTTCAACCTCTTTGCGATACTACGCTACGAATTGCAATTGGGGCTTTTGCGGAGAGCCAAGCGGATGAGCGTCCTGGTCACCGGCGGGGCCGGTTATATCGGCAGCCATATGGTGCTTGAGCTGCTGGACGCCGGCGAAGATGTCGTCGTTCTCGACAATCTGTCGACCGGGTTCCGGTGGGCCGTTCCGGACGCCGCCAAGTTCGTCGAGGGCAATGTCGGCGACCAAGCCCTGGTGCTTCGGCTGCTCAACGAAAACGCCATCGACGCGATCCTGCACTTCGCCGGTTCGATTGTGGTGCCGGACTCGGTCGTGGACCCGCTCGGCTATTATCTCAACAACACCTGCAACTCGCGCACGCTGATCGCCTGCGCGGTCGAAGCCGAAATTCCGAACTTCATCTTCTCGTCCACGGCGGCGGTCTACGGCATTCCGAAGATCAATCCGGTCACGGAGGAGGCGACGCTTCAGCCGATTTCGCCTTACGGCAGCTCCAAGTTGATGACCGAGACCATGCTGACCGATACGGCGAAGGCGCATGCCTTGCGCTTCGTGGCGCTGCGCTATTTCAATGTCGCCGGCGCTGATCCCAAGGGGCGCAGCGGCCAGTCCACCCCGCGGGCCACGCATCTCATCAAGGTGGCCTCGGAAACAGCACTTGGCTCTCGCGCCCGCCTCGACGTCTACGGCACGGACTATGAAACGCCGGACGGCACCTGCGTTCGCGACTACATCCACGTCTCAGATCTCGTGCGGGCGCATTTGGATGCGCTGCGCTATCTGCGCGACGGCGGCGAGAGCATTGTTTTGAACTGCGGCTACGGCAAAGGCTTCTCTGTGCTCGACGTGATCGAGGCGGTGAAGCGGGCGGCGCATGTGGACTTCACGGTCAATACGGTGGCGCGGCGCCCGGGCGATCCGCCCGCGCTGGTGGCCGGCGCCGGCCGGATTCGTGAGGTTTTGGGCTGGCAACCGCGCCTGGACGATCTCGATACGATCGTCGAGCATGCGCTTTCCTGGGAAAAGCACCTCGCGGATTACCGCGCCGCCTCTTAGATCTCAGATTTCGCCTTTCCAGCGCCAAAACCGCCCGCCACAATAAGGCTATGGGGATGGACCGTTTTTCACGGCTTGGTTTTGCATGCGCTCTGGGGCTTGCCGCACTGTTCGGTGAACCCTCGGACGTGCGCTCCGCCAATGCGGTGACCGAATACAAGAAGGCCGTCGAGGCGCGGTTCGCACAATGGCTGCAAGAGCTCTGGCCCGAGGTGGAAGCCGCCGGCGTCTCACGCAAGACCTTCGATCGGCAGATGAAAGGGATTAAGCTCGACTGGTCGCTGCCCCAGCTCGTGCCGCCCGACCCGGCCTTTCCAGGTGGCCCGGCTCTCCCTGCGGCCATGAAGCCCAAGCCAAAACCGCAAGCCGAGTTCGGCGTGCCGGAGAACTACTTCAAGGCCAGTAGCCTGAACGCGCTCGCGGCGGGCGGGCGGGCCAAATACAAAGAGCTCGCGCCGACGCTCACGGCGATTCAGAAGAAATACGGCGTGCCGGCGAGCATCGTCGTCGCCATTTGGGGCCGGGAGACCGGTTTCGGCCAGGCCGCGCTGCCCTATGACGCCGTGACCGCCATTGCCACGCAGGCCTTCATGGGACGGCGGGCCGAGGAGTTCCGTCCCCAACTCATCGGCGCCCTCAAGATCATCGAGCTCGGCCATGCGACCCGCGCGGAGATGAAGAGCTCTTGGGCCGGCGCCATGGGGCACACGCAATTCTTGCCCGGGGACTTCGAGGACTACGCGGTCGATTTCGACGGTGACGGGGATCGCGATATTTGGAACTCGGTTCCGGATGCGCTGGCATCGGCAGGGAACTCGCTCTCCAGCCAAGGCTGGGACGGCAAACAGCCTTGGGCCTACGAGGTCGAACTGCCAAAGACTTTCGATTGTACGCGGCAAGGGCCCGACCAGGCGTTGCCCATCCGAGAGTGGATCGATCTTGGCGTGAGCCGCGTGCGCGGGCGGCCGTTTCCCAAAGAGCGGCTGGACGATTGGACCTTCCTCGTCCTCCCCGCGGGCATGAAGGGGCCGGCCTTCCTGGCAACCACCAATTTCTCGGTGCTGAAGCTCTATAACAACTCCGATGTCTACGCGATCTTCGTGGGCCATGTGGCCGACATGATCGCCTACAACGCCCCGGTCGATTTCGTCGGCAAATGGGAGAAGGTGGAGCGCTTCACCCGAGACCGCATGCTGAAGTTCCAAGAGGTCCTGGTGGCCCGGGGCCACGACGTCGGCAAGGTCGATGGGCTGGTGGGCTTCAAGACGCGCCAGACAATCGGCAAGGAGGAGAAGCGGCTGGGCCTGCCGCCGACCTGCTACCCGACCCATGCCCTGATCAATCAGGTGCTGAAATAAGCCGATTCGGCCCCTCGCGCTTTGCCTCGGTTTTGCCCGGCCTAGTTGCTAAATTCCCCTCATGCGAATCATGACCTTTCCTAAGACCTTGATCTTCGGCGCAATCCCGGCCTTTTTGCTGGCTGCGGGTGTTTCCGGACCGGCCCAGGCCGACTTCAATAGCTGCGTGAAAAGCTTCTGGCCCGCCGCGAAGCGCGCAGGCGTGAGCTGGGAGACCTTCGAAAAGGCCACCGCGGGCATCACCCTCGACAAGGAGGTGATCGAATCCGCGAACTACCAGCCTGAATACAAGAAGCCGGTCGGCGAATATGTCGACCGCGCCATCTCGCCGAAGCGGCTGGCCAAGGGCAAGGAGAAGCTGGTCGAATACGGGCCGCTGCTCAATCAAGTCGAAGCCAAATATGGCGTCGACAAGCATATCGTCCTGGCCATTTGGGGCGTGGAGTCGAACTTCGGCGACAACAAGGGCGACAAGGGCGTCATTCAATCGCTGATGACGCTCGCTTGCTCGGGCACGAAGGCCAAGTTCGCGCGCGGCCAGATCGTCTCGGCCCTCAAGATTCTTCAGCGCGGCGACACCAGTCACGACCGCATGAACGGCTCGTGGGCCGGCGCCATGGGACACACCCAGTTCATCCCGACGACCTACACGGCCTATGCGGTCGATTATGACGGTGACGGGCGGCGGGACATCTGGGACACGATCCCGGACGCGCTCGGCTCGACGGCGGCATATTTGAAAGTGTCCAACTGGATTCCGGGACAGACCTGGGGCTACGAGGTGAAGCTGCCCAAGGGCCTCAATCCCAAACGGGTCAGCGAGAAGACCTACAAGACGCTGGGGCAGTGGCAGAAGATGGGGATCACCCGGGTCAACGGGCAGCCGTTTCCCAGGGCCAATGATAAGGCTCAGCTTTGGGCGCCTGAGGGGACGGATGGGCCGGCTTTCCTGACGCTCAACAATTTCCGGTCGCTGCTCCGCTACAATAACGCGAAGTCCTACGCGCTTGCCGTGGGGCATCTCGCCGACCGGCTCGCGGGCTATGGACCCTTTGAGCAGCCTTGGCCGACCGGCGAGCGGCGGCTCTCCATGGAGCAGCGCATGGAGCTGCAACGAGACCTCATCGCGCTTGGTCATTTGGAGGGCGAGGTGGATGGGATCATCGGCAGCGGGACGCTCGAGGGCGTCCGGTCCTATCAGCGCGCCAAAGGCCTGCCGGTCGATGGCTATCCGACGCTCACCATTTTGAAAATGGTGCGTGCCGAGGCACCACCGCCCGCTCCGCCGGCCCAAGCGGCGCCCGCCGCGTCTCCGGCCGCGCCGGCCGCGGTCCCACAGGCGGCGCCAGTCCCTCAGGCGGCGCCAGTGCCTCAGGCGGTTCCGCCACGCGCTGCCGAGGGTACGGCACCGCCCGCCAATTGATGCTATAGGGTGATCATGTTTCGTAACGCGTCTGTTCTTCGTCTCGCGCGCCGTGCGCCGGGCCTGATGGTCCGGGCCCTGGTTCTTGCCGCCGCGGCGATGTTTGCTTTGCCGCCGCAGCCTTTGGCCGCGCAGGATACCCCGGCGCATCGCAGCTACATCAACCCTTTCCCCAATGGCGACCGTTACCGCATCGTCGTGCTCGGCGATTCCATGGCCGAAGGCCTATGGGAAGGGCTCTATCGCGCCTTCGAGGACGATCCGACCTTGGATGTCATTCAGCAGGCCAAGAAGTGGACGGGCTTCGTCAATACCGACAAATATGACTGGAATGGCGAAATCGACCAGATCCTCAAGGACGGCAACTATCAGATCGCCGTGGTCATGTTCGGCGCCGGCGAGGCTCAGCCCATCAAGCAGGATGGGAAAACGCTGAAGGTCGGCACCGAGGAATGGCGCGAGGCCTATGGCAAGCGGGTGGAGACGTTCATCAAGAAGCTACGGGCGGCCAATCTTGCGACCTATTGGGTCGGCTTGCCGGTGATGCGGAGTCCCGCCCAGAGCGATGACGCGGAGAAGCTGAACGATGTCTTCCGCGAAAAGGCCTTCGTCAACGGCGCCAAATATGTCGATACCTGGGGCGGCTTCGTCGACGAGCAGGGCCGCTACAGCGCCTATGGCCCCGATATGCAGGGCAACACCAAGCGCCTGCGCGACAATGACGGTCTCCACTTCACCATGCGCGGCTATCTGAAGCTTGCGCATTTCGTGGACAAGGATCTGGGCAAGGATCTGACCTTGGCAAAGAAGGAACGGAACATTCCTCTTGCCGGCAACGAGGCGGAGCAGGCCAAGGTGACGAACCGCTTTGCGCCGCCGACGGCGCCCAGGCCTGCTGCCCCCGACTCTGCCACGCCCGATATTGCCGCCGCCGATACCTCGGATGCCGCCGCCTTGGATGACGCCGATGCGGATGCCGAAGGCGACGGGCTGCCGCAGAGCCAGGTCGGCGATGTCAACGTGGTGCGGCCGACATTCAACACGACGGCGATTGCCGGCGCGGATCTTTTGCCCCAGCCGGTCAACCAGGGGGCGACCGATCCAGAGGTGATCACCGAAGAGCTTCCCGGCGGCTACACGGCGATTGCCACCATCTCGGCGGTGACCGATCTCACGCTTGCTTCCTCGCGTCCGAGATTGCCGCTCAGGCAGCGGCCCTACTACCGGGTGCTTATCAGAGGCGAGCAGCTCGAGCCCAAGTCCGGCAGGGCCGACGATTTCGCCTGGCCGCCCAGCTAGGCCTTGCTTAGCCCGATGGCCGCGCGCCTAGCGCGGCAGGACGGTCGTTCCCATCAGAAACTTGTCGATGGAATGCGCGGCCTGACGGCCTTCACGGATCGCCCAGACCACAAGCGACTGGCCGCGGCGCATATCGCCCGCGGCGAAGATCTTCGGCCGCGAGGTCTGATATTCGAGCTCGTTGGCTTTGACGTTACCGCGCCGATCGAGATCGAGCCCGAGATCTTCGATCATGCCTTTTTGCACGGGGTGCAAGAAGCCCATGGCGAGAAACACGAGATCGGCGGGGATGGTGAACTCGCTGTCGGGGATCGGCTTCATCTGCTCATCGAGGCGCACACATTCGAGCTGTTCGACTTTGCCGTCGCCGAGAAAGCGGTTGGTCGCCACGCTGAAATCGCGCTCGGCGCCCTCGGCCTGGCTCGATGAGGTGCGCATCTTCAGCGGCCAATGCGGCCAGGTCAGCGACTTGTTCTCGTGCGCGGGCGGCTGCGGCATGATCTCGAGCTGGGTGACCGAGATCGCCCCCTGGCGGAAAGAGGTGCCAATGCAGTCGGAGCCCGTGTCGCCGCCGCCGATCACGACCACCTGCTTGCCTTCGGCGGTGATCGGCTCGACGTCGCCCAGCGGCTCGCCGGAGACGCGGCGGTTCTGCTGAGGAAGAAAGTTCATGGCGAAGTGGACGCCGGGAAGCTCGCGGCCGGGGACGTCGAGGTCGCGCGGCTGCTCCGAGCCGCCGGCCAGCAGGACCGCATCGTGGCTGCGCTCGAGCTTCTTGATGTCGACGTCCTTGCCGACATGAACATTGCAATGGAACGTGACACCCTCGGCCTCCATCTGCGCCGCGCGGCGCTCGATGATGTACTTTTCCATCTTGAAGTCGGGGATGCCGTAGCGGAGTAAGCCGCCGGGCTCGGCGTTCTTCTCGTAGACATGCACGTCATGACCGGCGCGGGCGAGCTGCTGTGCAGCCGCGAGGCCCGCAGGCCCGGACCCGATGACGGCGATGCGCTTGCCCGTCTTTTTTTCCGGCGGCTGCGGCTTGACCCAGCCTTCGTCGAAGGCCCGGTCGGAGATGGCGCACTCGATCGATTTGATGGTGACCGGCTCGTCGATGATGTTGAGCGTGCAGGCGGCCTCGCACGGCGCCGGGCAGATGCGCCCCGTCACCTCGGGGAAGTTGTTGGTGGAGTGAAGGTTCTGGGCGGCCTTGAGCCAGTCGGCGTGATAGACGAGGTCGTTCCAGTCCGGGATCTGGTTGTTCACCGGGCAGCCGGTATGACAATAGGGGATGCCGCAATCCATGCAGCGCGCGGCCTGCTTTGCGATCTCGCCGTCGCTCGGCGGAATCACGAACTCCTTGAAATGGCGCACGCGGTCGGCAGCCGGCTCGTAAGCCCGCTCCTGCCGGTCGATTTCCAAAAACCCCGTGATCTTGCCCATCAGAGTCACGATCTCCGCCTAACCCATCTCAATCATTCGGGAGCCATGCTCCCCTTTACTCTCTTGAGCGTACCGCATCTTCGCATGGCAGGGCCACAGCCTGGCTGCAAGGCCAGGACGTGGCCGCTCTCCTGCCTGGTTATTTGCCGTTGCCGCTCAGGCCAACCTCGAGTTCGCCGAGCCCCGTTTTGTCGGCGGCCTGCTGGCGGGCCATCTCCTCCAAGGCGCGACGGTACTCGACCGGCATCACCTTGACGAATTTCGGGAGGTACTCGGCCCAATTGTCGAGAATGGCCCGCGCCCGGGTCGAGCCCGTGTAATGCAAATGGTTCTCGATTAGCTGGTGCAGCCGCTCCTCGTCGAAGCGGGTCATATCGGTGAAATCGACGAGGCCGTGGCTTTCCAGATCGCCGCCTTGATGCCGCCGCCGCTCCATCGCCTGGTTCTCGCTCGGGATCGGCTCGAGATCGACCATGGCCATGTTGCAGCGCTGCTCGAAGTCGCCGCTCTCGTCCAGCACATAAGCGATGCCGCCGGACATGCCGGCCGCGAAATTGCGGCCCGTGGCGCCGATCACCACGACCACGCCGCCGGTCATATACTCGCAGCCGTGATCGCCGGTGCCTTCGACCACGGCGATGGCGCCTGAATTGCGCACGCCAAAGCGCTCGCCGCCGACGCCCCGGAAGTAACACTCTCCGGCAACGGCGCCATAGAGCACGGTGTTGCCGACGATGATCGATTTCTCCGGGTCGATGCCGGACTCTTCGGGCGGCCGGACGATGATGCGGCCCCCAGACAAGCCCTTGCCGACATAGTCGTTGCCTTCGCCGACGAGGTCGAGGGTCACGCCGTGGGCCAGCCAAGCGCCGAAGCTCTGACCGGCCGAGCCCTTGAAGCGGATCCAGATCGTGTCATCGGGGACGCCCGCATGGCCATAGCGCTTGGCGATCTCGCCCGACAGCATGGCGCCGGTGGAGCGGTCCACATTCCTGATCGGCAGGTCGAGCTTGACCGGCTTTCTTTCTTCGACCGCAACGCGGCACAGTTCGATGAGCTTGTTGTCGAGCACGGTTTCGAGCCCATGATCCTGGCGCTCGGTGTTTCTGGTGGGCACCTTGTCCGCCACTTCGGCTTTATGGAACAGCCTGGTGAAGTCGAGTCCGCGCGCTTTCCAGTGGTCGATCGCCTTGTTCTTGTCGAGCACCTCGGTGTGGCCGATCATCTCGGCGAAGGTGCGGAAGCCAAGCGATGCCATGTACTCGCGCACCTCCTCGGCGACATAAAAGAAGTAGTTGATGACGTGCTCGGGCGCGCCCGTGAAGCGTGCGCGCAACACCGGGTCTTGCGTGGCGATGCCGACCGGGCAGGTGTTCAAATGGCATTTGCGCATCATGATGCAGCCGGCGGCGATCAGGGGCGCGGTGGAGAAGCCGAACTCGTCGGCGCCGAGCAATGCGCCGACCACCACGTCGCGGCCGGTGCGGAAGCCGCCGTCCACCTGCACGGCGATGCGGCCGCGTAAGCGATTCAGCACCAGCGTCTGTTGGGTCTCGGCAAGCCCAATCTCCCACGGCGAGCCGGCATGTTTGATGGAGGTGAGGGGAGACGCGCCCGTGCCGCCTTCAAAGCCGGCGATGGTCACGTGGTCGGCCATGGCCTTGGCGACACCCGCCGCGACCGTGCCGACGCCGACTTCAGAGACCAGCTTCACCGAGACATCGCCCGTCGGGTTGACGTTCTTCAGGTCGAAGATGAGCTGCTTCAGGTCCTCGATCGAGTAGATGTCGTGATGCGGCGGCGGCGAGATGAGGCCGACCCCCGGCGTCGAGTGGCGCACCTTGGCGATGGTGGCGTCCACTTTATGGCCGGGGAGCTGGCCGCCTTCGCCGGGCTTGGCGCCTTGCGCCATTTTGATCTGCATCATGTCGGAGTTGACGAGATATTCCGTCGTCACGCCGAAGCGGCCCGAGGCCACCTGCTTGATGGCCGAGCGCATGGAATCGCCGTTGGGCAGCGGCGTGAAGCGATCCACCTCCTCGCCGCCTTCGCCCGTGTTGGACCGGCCGCCAATGCGGTTCATGGCGATGGCGAGCGTGGTGTGCGCCTCGCGGCTGATCGAGCCGAAGGACATGGCGCCCGTGGCGAAACGCTTGACGATCTCCGTGGCCGGCTCGACCTCGTCGAGCGGAATCGTCGCTTGGCCGATTTCGTCGGCGTTCTTGATGCGGAACATGCCGCGCAGCGTGAGCAATTTCTTCGATTGCTCGTTCACGGCTTGCGCGTACTCGCGAAATTTCTCAGGCAGATTGCCGCGCACCGCGTGCTGAAGGTCGGCAACCACTTCCGGACGCCAAGTATGGGCCTCGCCACGGATGCGGAAGGCGTACTCGCCGCCGACGTCGAGGGCGTTGCTCAGCACGGGCGCATCGCCGAAGGCGAGCTTGTGGCGCTCCACGCTCTCTCGCGCGATCTCCTCCAGGCCGACGCCCTCAACTTGCGTGTTGGTGCCGGTGAAGTATTCGGCAATGAAGTCGGACCTCAAGCCTACGGCATCGAAGATCTGCGCGCCGCAATAGGATTGGTAGGTCGAGATGCCCATCTTGGACATCACCTTGAGGATGCCCTTGTCGACCGCCTTCATGTAACGCGTGACGGCGTCTTCGACTGTGAGGTCCTCATCGAGCTCCGGCACCATGGCCTCGATGGTCTCGAAGGCAAGATAAGGATTGATGGCCTCGGCGCCGTAGCCGGCGAGCGTGCAGAACTGATTCACCTCGCAGGCCTCACCCGTCTCGACCACAAGGCCGACAGAGGTGCGCAGGCCGCAGCGGATCAGGTGATGATGCACGGCGCTGGTCGCGAGCAGCGAGGGAATCGGGATGCGGTCGGGCCCGGTGGCCCGGTCCGACAAGATGATGATGTTCTCGCCCTTGCGAACCGCATCCTCGGCCTTGTGGCACAGCTTCTCCAAAGCGCGGGCCATGCCGTCCGCGGCTTTCTCGGCCGGGTAGGTGATGTCGAGCGTCACCGTGCGGAACTGGTTGTCGGCGACCTTGCCGATGGCACGGATGCGTTCCAGGTTCTCGTTGGTGAGAATGGGATGGGCGGCCTCGAGCCGCTTCTGCTTCGAGGTGCCTTCGAGGTCGAGCAGGTTCGGCCGCGGACCGATAAAGGTCACCAGCGACATGACGAGCTCCTCGCGGATCGGGTCGATCGGCGGGTTCGTCACTTGCGCGAAGTTCTGCTTGAAATAGGTGTGCAGCAGTTTGGGCCGGTCGGACAGAGCCGAAATCGGCGTGTCCGTGCCCATGGAGCCGATGGCCTCCTGGCCTGTCTGAGCCATGGGGATCATCAGGAACTTGAGCAGCTCTTGGGTGTAGCCGAAGGCCTGTTGGCGATCGAGCAGGCTTACATTGGAGCGCGCGGCTGGCGCCGGGCCACCGGGAAGCTCGTGGACGTGGATCTGGGTTCGGTCGAGCCAATGCTGATAGGGATGCGCGCCGGCAAGCTCCGCCTTGATCTCCTCGTCGGAGACGATACAGCCCTTCTCCAGGTCGATGAGCAGCATCTTGCCCGGCTGCAGCCGCCACTTCTCGACGATCTTCTCCTCGGGGAAGGGCAGCACGCCGGTCTCGGACGCCATGACCACGAGGCCGTCATCGGTGACGAAATAGCGCGCGGGCCGCAGGCCGTTGCGGTCGAGCGTGGCGCCGATCTGGCGGCCATCGGTGAAGGCCATGGCGGCGGGGCCGTCCCACGGCTCCATGAGGCAGGCGTGATACTCGTAGAAGGCGCGGCGCTTGGCATCCATCAGCGGGTTGCCGGCCCAGGCCTCGGGGATCAGCATCATTGCCGCGTGGGCGAGGGAGTAGCCGCCTTGCACCAGGAATTCGAGCGCGTTGTCGAAGCAGGCTGTGTCGGATTGGCCCTCGTAGGAAATCGGCCACAGCTTCTCGATGTCCTTGCCGAACAGCGGCGACGTCACGCTCGCCTGGCGCGCGGCCATCCAGTTCACGTTGCCGCGCAGCGTGTTGATCTCGCCGTTATGGGCGACCATCCGATAGGGATGGGACAGCTTCCAGGACGGGAAGGTGTTGGTCGAGAACCGCTGATGCACCAGCGCCAGCGCCGAAGTGAACTTCGGATTGTGCAGGTCCTGGTAATAGGCGCCGAGCTGGTAGGCGAGGAACATGCCCTTGTAGACGAGCGTGCGGCAGGACAGTGATGCGGTGTAGAAGCCGATGTCGCGACCGCCGGTCTCGCCGTTGATCGTGTTGTTGATGACCTTCCGCAGCAAATAGAGCCGGCGCTCGAACTCGTTGTCGTCCTCCATGTCGGGGCCGCGGCCGATAAACACCTGCCGGTGGGTCGGCTCGGACTCGACGACCTCGGGCGACAGCGTCGCATTGTCGGTCGGCACGTTGCGCCAGCCGAGCAGCTTGAGGCCTTCCGCATCGACGATGCGCTCGACCACGGACTCGCAATAGATGCGCTGTGCCTGGTTGGAGGGCATGAACATCTGACCGACCGCGTAATGGCCGGGCTCGGGCAGCTTGATGTTCAGCGGCGGGCAGACTTCCTGGAAGAAGGCGTGCGGGATCTGCACCAACATGCCGGCGCCGTCGCCGTCGCGCGGGTCGGCGCCCGCGGCGCCGCGATGGGTCAGGTTCTCCAGGATTTGGAGCCCGTACTCGATGATCTGGTGGCTCTTGCGCCCTTTCAGGTCGGCGACGAAGCCGACGCCGCAGGAATCATGCTCGTTGGCCGGATCATAGAGTCCCTGCGCGCGCGGCAGCCCGTGGGGCGCCACGTTGAAGAGACCAGGAATGAGCGTACGACGTGCCATCGTTTACATGGGACCTCGACCGCACCCAAACGAATGGGCGGGCGTTTGGAGTTTGGCGAACGGCCGTCCTCTTCACCAGCATGAAAGTGTGAGGCTAGAGCGAAGATCCGGCCCTTGGAGACTAGCGCCTCTGCGCCAGCGAAAGCGGCGTTTGAGACTGTATTCCGCCCCCAAAAGAGACGCCTTGAAGCCTCGTGCCGCAGCCCCCAGAACAAAGGTCAGCAAGCCTGTCCTATTTAGTGTCAAAATGACAGATTTCCAAGGGGTGCACAAGCAGGATTCGGCCGCCGTCGGCCCGAACGGCACCGGGGCGTGTTCACCACGTTCTAGCGGAGGCGTGATTTGACGTGAGCGGGCCCGCGCGGGCCTAATTCCGGGACAATTTGGGTATGCCGGGGCCGTAAATCCGGTGCCATCTTGCTATCCATATGGGAGCTCACATGACTGATCAAACTAACAAAATTTCGGGTCTGGCCGTTGGTTGCGCTTTCGCCGCGGCCCTGGGAATGGCCGGTTCAAGCCAATCCGTGTCGGCCGCGGAGCAGGAAAAGTGCTTCGGCGTCGCCAAGGCCGGCGAGAATGACTGCGCCGCCGGCAAGGGCACGACCTGCGCGGGAACCTCCAAAATCGAGTATCAGGGCAATGCCTGGAAGCTCGTGCCCGAGGGCACTTGCGAAACCATGGAACTCCCCGACGACCGCAAGGGCAGCCTGGAGCCGCTCGACCGCGACCTGCCGCCAGCCTAAGCGGTCATGGCGACGTCCGTCTCAATCGGTCCAAGCCCGATCCCGCCGCGTGCCGGGGTCGGGCTGAAGCCCGAGCACTATCGCGATATCCTCGAGACCGCGCCGGAGATCGGCTGGTTCGAGGTTCACGCCGAAAACTATATGGGCGCGGGCGGTCCGCCGCACGCCTACCTCACGGCGGTGCGCGAGCTTTATCCGCTGTCGCTCCACGGTGTCGGGCTTTCGATCGGGGGCGCCGGGCCGCTCGACCAGGACCATCTCGGGCGGCTCAAGGCTTTGGTCGACCGCTATCAGCCGGCGCTGTTCTCCGAGCATCTGGCGTGGTCGAGCCACGACAGCGTCTATCTCAACGATCTGCTGCCGCTGCCCTATACGGCGGAGACGCTTCAGAGGGTCTGCGCTCATATCGGCGAGGTGCAGGACACGCTTCAGCGCCAGATGTTGCTGGAGAACCCCTCGACCTATGTCGCCTTCGCCGAGACCTCCATGAGCGAGGTGGATTTCCTGCGCGAGATCGTGCGGCGGACGGGCTGCGGGCTCCTGCTCGACGTCAACAATGTGTTCGTCCAGGCCACCAATCATGGCTTTGACGCACGCGCCTATCTCGACAGCTTCCCGGCTGAGCATGTCGGCGAGATCCATCTCGGCGGCCATGCGGAAGACGCCGACGATGATGGCGCGCCGCTCCTCATCGACGATCACGGGCGCGCGGTGGCGGACCCTGTCTGGATGCTTTACGCGCAGGCGCTCTCGCGCACCGGTGCCAAACCGACGCTGATCGAATGGGACAACGACGTGCCGGCGTGGCGCGAGCTCTTTGCCGAAGCCAAGCGGGCGGACGCCGTTATCGCCGAACGGCGTAGCAACCACGTGGCGGCCTGATGGGCGGGGCTGCGGACGAGCTCGAGGGCCTGTTCGCACGCGCCGTCCTCGATATAGACGCTCCCACGCCCCAGGGTTTGGTGCGCAAGACCGGGACTGCCCCGTCGCGGCGCTTCGGCGTCTACCGCAACAATGTCTATGCCAGCCTGATCGATGTGCTGGCGCGCCGGTTCCCGGTCTCGGCGCGGCTCGTCGGCGACGCGTTCTTCCGCGCCATGGCGCGTGCCTATGTGCAAAGGGAGCCGCCGCGCTCGCCGGTGCTGCTGCGCTACGGCGCGGGCTTTGCCGATTTCATTGCGGGTTTTCCGCCGGCCGCGCCGGTGCCGTATCTCGCCGACATCGCACGCCTCGAATGGGCCTGGCATGACGTCTATCACGCCGCCGATGCCGAGCCGCTTTCCCTCGGGGCGTTGGAGGCAGCGGCGGGGCGCGTCGAGCACGCGACCCTTGCGCTCCATCCCTCGCTCACCGTCCTGCGCTCGCCCTATCCGGCGGTCACGATCTGGCAGCTTGCCATGCGCGGCGGCGAGGACGAGCCGGCGCGGCTGCCGGCCGACGGCGAGGATGCGCTCGTGCTGCGGCCCAAGCTCGAGGTCGAGGTCCGCCGTTTGCCCGAAGGCGGGGCCGTTTTCGTGCTTGCCCTGAAGACTGGCGCCAGCCTGCAAGACGCGGCGACGAGCGCGACGGCGGAGGCGCCGGACTTCGATCTGGCGGACAATCTCGCGGGGCTCATGGCGCGTGGGGCCATCATCGGCGTGGCCGCGCAACAGCCTTAACGAAACCTTTCCGCAAAAGAATAGACGTTAAGTCCCGCGTAAGTGGTGAGGCGTACGCTTTCTCCGCCGCCGTTGGTGTTTTGCGTGCGAGCGGCACTCCTGGCAGGTTCTCTCCCATTAGCACCTGCATACTGAGAAGGGCGCCCTCGCTCTCCGAGGACGCCCTTCTTGTTAGCCTGAATGTCCGAGCGCCGGCCGGCGACCTACGCGGCCTGGCTGTCGAGGATTTTGGGCTGCTCTTCCGTCTTGGTGGTGATCTCGATGGTCCGCGGCTTCATGGCCTCGGGCAGTTCGCGCACGAGGTCAACATGGAGCAGGCCGTGCTCGAGGCTTGCGCCTTTCACCACGACATAGTCGGCGAGTTGGAAGCGCCGCTCGAAGCTGCGCGCCGCGATGCCGCGGTGCAGGAAGGTTGAATTCTCCTGCTCGACGCGCTTCTCGCCGCGAATGGAAAGCGTGTTCTCCTTGACTTCGATATCGAGGTCGCCATCGCCGAAGCCGGCCACGGCCATGGAGATGCGGTACGCGTTCTCGGATTCCCGCTCGATGTTATAGGGCGGGTAGCTCGGCGCTTCGCCCTCGAACGAGCTTAGCGTGTCGAGCAGCGAGCCGATACGATCGAAGCCGATGGTGGAGCGGTACAGGGGGGTCAGATCGAAATGTCTCATGTCACATCCTCCGTAAGAAGCGATGATGGTCGCCCGCCCGCGTCGCGGGCAGCTCTCGTGCAAGCCTGTCGGCCTTGCGACAGCGAGGCATATGGGAATGCTGGAGCATCTCGTCAAGGTGTCTACCGTACTGAAAACAAACGAGAATAGCATTGGCGCCGGCACCTGATTGGCGGCGTGCGCTGTGTTGGCGCGGTGCGGCAAGGCTGTGGTCATGGCCGCCGGCGCTGCTATAAGGACCATGCAGTCCGGTCTGTTGTCGGCAGCGGGCGAGGGGCCGTTCACGCATATGGATCTTGTTTCGACACCGAAAAACCCGATCCCGCTTGGGGCGTCATCGGGCTATCTCGACATCCGCAAGGGTGTGCGGGTTCGCTACGCCAGCTGGCAATCGGCCTTGCGCGAGCGGCACGGCACCGTGTGCATCTTCCCCGGCCGGAACGAGTTTATCGAGAAGTATTTCGAGGTGGTCGGCGAGCTGCGGCGCCGTGGATTTGCCGTCGCGGTTCTGGATTGGCGGGGGCAGGGGGGCTCGAGCCGCCTCACGCGGAACCCGATGAAGGGTCATGTTCGCGATTTTGCCGACTATGAGGAGGACCTGTCCCACTTCATGAAAGGCGTGGTGCTCCCGGATTGCCCGATGCCTTATTACGCGCTCGCGCATTCAATGGCCGCCACGGTGCTGTTCAATGCCGCGACCAAGCGCGGTTGCTGGTTCAGCCGCATGGTCATGACCGCGCCCATGGTGCGGCTCGTCGGGCTGCCCATGTCGCAAGGCTTGTGCGCGCGACTGACCGATGGGCTCACACTTTTCGGCTTCGGCAGGCAGGCCGTGCCCGGCAAGCCGGAGCAATGGACGGGCGACGACTTCGAGGGCAATCTGCTCACCTCGGACCGGGAGCGATTCTACCGCAATGTCGCGGTACTCGAGGCCGCCCCGGGGCTTGCGGTCGGCCCGCCCACGATCGGTTGGCTCAACGCCGCCTTCGAGGCCATGGCGCGGCTCAAGGACGAAAAATACGCACCGCGCATCCGTGTGCCGTCTCTATTGGTGTCCGCGGGAGACGATCATGTGGTGTCGAGCAAGGCCATCGAAGACCTCGCCTCACGGCTGCGCGCCGGCGCGCAATTGGTGCTCAGAGGCTCGCGTCACGAAATCCTTCAAGAGCGCGATTCCATCCGCGAGCAGTTTTGGGCGGCGTTCGATGCGTTCATACCCGGCGTCGCGCTGAGCAAGGCCAGCTAGCCGGACAGCATCTCGACGGCCGCTGCGTGGAGGCCGGGATCGCCCGCCGCAAGAACGCGGCCGCCCTCACGCGGATCGCCGCCCTCCCAAGTGCTCACCACGCCGCCGGCACGCTCGACGATGGGGATCAGAGGCAAAATGTCGAAGGGCTTCAGATCCGTTTCAACGACAAGGTCGATCTGGCCCATCGCGAGAAGGCAATAATTGTAGCAGTCGCCGCCGAAGCGGCGGAGGCGCACAGTCTCAACCAAACGCGCGTAGCGGTCTCCGTCCGCGCCGGTAAACATGTCCGGCGTGCTCGAGGCAAGCATGGCTTGGCTCATCGCGGGGCAGCCTCGCACCTTGATGACGTTCGTCTCGCCGTCGCGGCGGAAATAGCTCTCCGTCTCGCCGCTCCAAAACCGCTCTTTCGTAAAAGGCTGGTCCATCACGCCGAGCAGCGGCGCACCGGCTGCGGTGAGGCCGATCAGCGTGCCCCAAAGAGGCTGGCCCAGGATAAAGGCGCGGGTGCCGTCGATCGGGTCGATGATCCAGCAATAGTTGGCTTGCGCGCGGTCATTGCCGAACTCCTCGCCGACAATGCCGTGGTCGGGGTAGAGCTCCGCCAAGGCCTGCCGGATGACCGTTTCCGCCTCCCGGTCGGCAGCGGTGACCGGGTCGAAGTCGGCGCATCCTTTATGATCAACGGTCAGGTTTGACCGGAAATGCGGCAATATGACTGCGCCGGCCCTATCGGCGAGGGCGTGAGCCGTCGCCATATAGGCCTCGAAATCGGGTTGTTCGGTTGTGGTCACGGACAAGGCTTGGCTGGGTTTACCCTTGTGAGTCAAGGGCTGGCTGGGGATGCCACGGCTGCAGGGACCGGTAGGCAAACGTCCCATGGTTTCGTGACAGTTCTGCACCACTGTCTCAGAATTGTCGCGCCCCCGGACAGCAATCTTGATTTTTGTGCGCCGCAATGACATATTGTTGCAATGCGGCATAGCTCTCCAGGCTGTGCCGCTGCCCTCCTTGGGCGTTTCCTCCCTAGACTTGGGCCGTTCGTTCAATCGAACGGCCCTTTTTTTTTTGGATTTCGCCCTATTCG
>Ga0307379_10000974_pt1 | contig 46238 bp, 36 predicted proteins | sample UN2MG_FD_202237 | JGI IMG/M metagenome (GOLD analysis project Ga0307379, IMG submission 202237) | Soil microbial communities from Risofladan, Vaasa, Finland - UN-2 | ecosystem: Environmental > Terrestrial > Soil > Coastal area > Acid sulfate soil | place: Finland: Risofladan, Vaasa | collected... | reverse complement strand
GCCCTTGCCCGCTCACGTGTCCGCGCATCGCATGCCTCCTCAAGGTCCCGCGCGGCACGTTAGCGCACCGGTCCATATGCGTCAATCCAAAAAGACAAAAAAGGCGACTTTTTTAGCGGCCTGCTAGTGCACCACGGCTTCAGCCCCCGTGCGGCTGTCCCGCGGCGTGTTCGCGTGGTTGACATGCTTGAGGAATGCCTCGACGCATCGCGGATCGAACTGGACCCCCGAGCACCGGACAAGTTCTTCCGCCGCCTCCTCGTGCGAAAGGGGCCGCCGATACGGCCGCGCGCTCGTCATCGCGTCGTACGCGTCCACCACCGCAATGATCCGCGCCTCCAGCGGAATGTTCTCCCCTCGCAGGCCCTCGGGATACCCCGACCCGTCCACCCGCTCGTGATGGTGCAGAATGACCGGGTGCGTCGGCTTCAGAAACCCCAGGTGCCGCACCAGGCTCACCCCGCGGGTCGGGTGTTCCCGCACGATCGCCCACTCCTCCGTCGTCAGCCGGCGCGGCGCGTGCAGGATCCGGTCGGGTATCGCCAACTTCCCGATGTCGTGCAACTCCGCCCCGCGCGAGAGCGTCTGAAGCTGCTCCACCTCCAGTCCCAGCCCCCGGCCGGTGGCCACCGCCCACGTCAGCACCCGCTCCGAGTGCCCATGCACATACGTGTCTTTCGCCTCCACCGTCGTCGCGAGCGTCTGAATCGTGTCGAAGTCCACACGCTCCAGTTCCAGCCGGTCCAATTGGTTCGACAGGCCGATCGCCGACGCCTCCGCAATGAACCCCAGGTCCGCCAGGTCCTGCTCCGAGAATCGGCCGCCCGGCTTGTCCGTCGCGTTCAGCACCCCCACCTGACGCTGGGCCGTCGTCATCGGCGCCGACATAATCGGGTACGTCACCGAACTGCCCCGGCCTGTCAGGCCCAGCGCCTGGCCGGGCGCGGCCGCCGCGCTTTCCTCCAGCACCACCGGACCGCCCTGCTCAAACACGCGACCGCAAATCCGTTCCCCGATCGGCACCGCCACTTGCTGCACCACCTCCGGCGCGATCCCGCGCGACGCCGCAATTCGCAGTTTACCTTCCTCCGGCAACATCAGGCTGACGCGCTTCGCCCCCAGCAACGTTTGCACGAACCCCACCGAAATGTCCGCCGCCTCCTCCACGCTCTTCGCCAACGCCAGACGCTTCACAAACTGGCACCGTTCCTCCGTGTGCCGATGGAGTTCCTCCAGACGCCCGAGATTCTGTACCAGGTCCCGCGTCTCATCCGAAATCGCCAACGCTATCCCCGCCACGCCCACCAGGCTGACCGCGATGATCGCCTTCGCCGCCATCGGATCCAGCCCCGACGCTAGCAGAAACGTCACCGCCACCAGGAGCCCCAACGCCAAACACGCCTGCAGCGTGCAATACGACCGGACGCTGGAGACCCCGCACCATCGGCACCGCGGCAAAAAGGTCGGACCCAAGCCCCGCGAAATCAGACAGCGGCGGCCCGCAGGAAGCGCGGACTCCGATGCGCCGGACGACCGGCGGAAGATTCCCAAACCCGCTTTCAACGCCGCATACGGAATCAGCACCAACGAAAATCCCGTCGGCGCCGCCAGAAGCGTGATGATCCCCGCCGCCAGGACAGGCAACCACCCCAACGGAATCCCCGCCAGGAGCATCCCGCCCCCGGCTCCCAAAAGGATGAGGCGCACCGCCTCTTCGAACTTGAGGATCCCCGACTCGCGGACGGTCTGCGGGACGTCCGTCCCGCGCCTCAGAAGACGTGCCGCCAACGCCCCGACCGTCAGGCGTTCGGATACCAGGGCGCCCGCCGAAAGCACCATCGCCGCCCACACGGGCGTCAGCCACCCGAGCAGGTAACCCACCACCGGCAACGCCCCGACCACAAAATAGTGTAACCCTTTCAAGCCCGTCGCACTCCATTCCCTCGCGCGGCCTGCTCCAGGCGGGACAATCGAGGTTTCGGCCTATGCTGGCATACAGAGTTTTCCCGTGCCTGGACCCGCTTTGGGCTATTTCTCCTTTTCGGCGGCTTCCAAGGCCCTGCATTAGCCAATTCCCACATCCCCCGCCGCACACCCAAAAAACACCGCACGGCGGGCGTCCCTGCCCGCCGCGCGGATTTTTTGTGGCGCGGGAACGGGCGCGGCGGGGAAGGCGACCCCGGGGATTCACTTCGTTCATCCCCGAGCTTTAGCGGCGAGCGGCGAAACGGCGCGCGCCGGCCCCTCCGTCATCCCGGCGTGCCGGGACTATGGCGGACAGGTCGGCAGGCAGAGGCGGAAAGGAATTGGCGTCCCCAGCGGCGGCCGAGGTCGTCGTAGAAGGTCTTCGTGGTGATGGCCTTCGGGTCGGTTATCTTGGCATCCCTGTCCAGGCGGGGACATCCGGCGGACCTGTACGTACCCCAAAATGCTCTTGACGCCGCACCCAGAGTCCGTTGCACTCGACCTCGCGCCCCAACAATTCCCTAACTCAATATCGGTGGACGCCTTCGGCCGAGGCTGGACTCGTACCCTCTGGAACAACGCACCTTTTCACGGCGCACGTGAACCATAACACCTGACCGGTCTGGCGCCGTGCGGGCGGGCTTCTCCGCGCCAACTTCTCCGTGCTGGAAGCACGCCTTAAGACTTCGGACGGTCGGTTCTTCCCTTGGCCCGGCGGTGCGCTTTGCGCAGCGCATCACCGATATCCGGACGGACCTCCAGGGCAGCAGCCTTTTTCTTGGGTGCGGGTTCCGTGGCGGACGGTTTGGGCGCTTCGGGGCCTGACGGCTGCGCACGGGGCCGGGCCGGTCGGCCCTCGGTAGGTTGGGCGGGGGCACCGGCTTTTCGTTTGGCGGTGCGCACGGAAGAAATTGACAGCAGCCAAGTGCGGCGTTCCAACACCTCCAAAAGGAACAGCACGATGGCCGCGAGCAACAACCACGGCGCAAGAGAGACAAGTCGCGGCTTGGCGGGCAACTCATCCCATATGGCCGCCAGGTTGATGCGTTCCGTGCCGCCGGTGACCCGGCCGAGCCGCTCGAGAAGCCTGAGGCCCTCGCCCGGCTCGGCGGGCTTGAACTCCGCCGAGTACGGAAGGCAGACCGGCGGCAAGGTGAACCGCCCGATGCCGGGGATCTCGACGGAAGACAGAACGGTTTCCTGGCCGCCCACGGGAACGCTGACCGCCAGCGTGTCCGTCGAGGTCCAGGCCATCTCTGCGCGGGAGGTCTCGGGCGGGCGTCCGGGCAAGCCCCGCAAGGTGGTCACGGTGGGAACAGCAGTGAACGGCAGCGCCTGGCGTTCGGGGTCGAGGTGGAGGGCAACGGTGCAGACGTCGTCGCCGACCTGCTGTCGCAGGAGCATGTCGCCGGGAAGCCGATTCGCTTCGCCCGCCGTCCACCGGGCCAGGCTCGTGAAGAAGTGGCCGACATCCTGCCACGCCGCGATGGGCCCGGTGTACTCGCCGTCGGCCTCGCCCGTGTAGCAGAGGGCGCGCCCGGCGCCGGTGTACCAGGCGGCGACGAAGGGCGCCTTGTACTCGTCCACCGTGACGGCCGCCAGGTTGGCCCCCGGCCGAAGGTAGCATAAATTGTATCCGCCGATCGGCGGCATGTCGCCAAGGGGGTTCTGGCTGACCACCACCATGCCTCCCGTCGTCCGAACGGGGGTGGTTTCCTCAAGGAACGCGCTGCGCGCGACGACGAAGGTGTCCTGGGCGAAGAGTCGAGGCAGTTCCTGCGGCCGATTGGTGAAGAAGCATCGGCCATTCCCCCGTTTGGCGATGTCTCGGAGGAGTTCCGCGTCGCAGTCACCCGGCGTGCCGAGCCCGATAACGCTCACGGTGACGCCGGCTTTCTGACATTCTTCGAGGAGTTTCTTGTACGCGCCGGGTTCCTCGGAGTCGGCGGCATCGGCAAAGAGGATGATGTGGCGGGTGCCGGCCTGCGCCGGGAGCAGCATGCGGGCGGCGGTCGAGAGGGCCTCGTAAATGAAGATGCCTCCGCCCATGGACTGAATCCTTCGGATCTTGGCCGTGGCCCCCTGCTTGTCGGTCAAGGGCGCGAGCGGCACGATGACATGGGCGGAGGAGTCCACGGCGACGCATCCGAACTCGTCCATGCCGGAAAGCAGGTTGACCACTTCCACGGACGCCAAGTTCGCGAGATCCATCTTCGTCTTGCCCCCCGGGATCGAAATGGCCATGCTTCCCGACCGGTCGAGGGCCACGACGATGGCGAGGGCGAGTTTCCGGTGCTCCTTGCGGAGTTCCATCGAGACAGGCATAACCGGTTCGAGGGGCGATCGGAAATATCCGCCCGGCCCGTACGCCTGCTTGCCGCCGGTCATCATCAGCCCTGCGCCGGTCTCGCGGACCCAGGCGGCGATATTCTCCATGGCGGCTTCGCCGACGTCCCCCGCCGGGGTGTTCTCGATGAGGACGGCGGCATACTGCGAAAGGTCTTCGAGTTCCCATCGGCATGCGTCGGGCGTCTTGACGGTCATGTTCATCCCGCCGGCCGACAGGAGGCGCGCCAGCCCCGAATCGGCCGAACGAGCCACGCACAGAAGCGGCTTCGGCCCGAGAACGCCGACGAGCAGTCTGGCCCGGTTGTTCTCGGGAACCGGGTCGCTCCCTTCGCCGACGACTTCGAGGGCATATTGGCTCGTGCCACCCTTTGCAGCGCGGTCGCGAAAGACGAGGCGGGTGATTCCAGATTCGGTCGTCCTGGTGCCGCTCGCCACCAGCGCCCCCCCCCGGCGCAACTCGTATCGGACCAGCTGCGGAACGGGGGAACGCACCCAGACCGTGATCATGAACGATTCCTGCGGCTGGACCGTCGAAGGGGCGTCCACGCGAAGAATGGCCAGGTCGTTCGTCGGTTCTCTCGTGACGGCACGGTAATCCACGGCGATGTCGCGCGCCGCCGCACGCGACGCCGACGCCAACGGATCCGTCCCCGTGAACCTCCCGTCCGACAGGACGAGAATGCGTCCCGGCGTGTCCTCCGGGATGAGGGAGACGGCGGCCTGAAGCGCTTCGGCCAGGTTCGAGCCCTCGCGGTCAATCTCGCCGACGAATCCCGCGAACCGGCCGGCCTGGGGCGACAGTTCAACGACCACGTTGCGGCCGAAAGAGACCACGGCCAGCCGGTCGCGCGAGCCCCGTTTCGCCTGGACCAGATCGACCGCCTCGATATGGGACTGTTCGCTGCCCGGGGGCATTGAGAGGCTTCGGTCGGCGACAACGACCACCGTGCCCGCCCGACTGGACAGCCGCACCGCCGGGCCGCACATCGCCAGAACCACCAGCGCGACCACCAGGCAGCGCAAGGCTTGAAGCAGCCGCGACGGCAGCCTCCAGTGCCAAAGCGCCGCCGCCAGCGGAATCGCCAACACGAGCCAGACCGGTTGGTTGAGCGTCACGGCTGCGCTTCCTTCCGGGCCTGCCCGGCCAAAGTCAGGTGAACGGTCATCGCTCCCAGGGCTGCGATGAGAACCAGGGAGGCAATCGGCATGTAGCCCGCCTGGGGATCGGGCGTCTTCGGCCACTGGCCCCACTCCCCGGCGGCGCACGCGCGGAGATCGGATTCCCCTGGGTGCAGGGCATTGACGGCAAAGGCGTATCGGGCCTCCCCCGCCGACACTTCGTACACGCCGCACTGCTCGGCATCGACTTGGATACTGAAGTCGTGAACCGGCCGGTCGTACGCCTCGCCATCGGGGCAGCGAATGCGAGCCGACTCGACCTCCGGCGAAACGGTCACCTTGACATCCGACCCGAGGCGCACGTTAGACGCCTGGGGGCCGGGCAAGGACTGGGCACGATACGCCAGGAGGTTCCAGATGAAGACCGGCCAGTTGGTCGACTCCAGGAGCGTCGAGAGTTCCGGTTGAAGGCGGATTCTGAGGTCTCTGGCACGTTCTCCCCGCGCGGCATCCGTGACCAGAGAGACGTTGCCCGCCGAAATCACCGCCGGTCCGGCGAGCGGCGGCGTCTTCGCGGCCGCCCAGACGACGCCGGAGAGGTCCAGCCCTTCGCAGAGGGGATGCGATCCGTCCAGCACGAACGGGCCGACGAACGCCTCCGCTTCCTTGTCCACGATGAACCGCAGCGACCAGGTTTCCGGCGCGCGGTCGGGCGGCGGCGCCCCATCCGTCACGAGGAGTTCGGCCCCCGCTGCCGTCAGACGCGCCCGCCCGCTGGCCTCGAGGGCTCGCTGGACGGCCTCGCGGAGCGCCGGATTCTCCAGCCGCAGCGCCACGCGCACCGGCCTGCCTGCATCCGGAAGCAGGGTCACCTTGTTGTCCAACCCGAGCGCGTCGTTACCGAGCCTGGCGTACACGATCTTCGTGTCGGCGGGGACCTCGAAGAACAGGGTCGCCTTCTCGCCCGCCGGGAGGTCAACGGCCCGAGTCGCCAGGGCGGCCGGGACCGCATCGGCGCTCAACGTCAGGACGGCTCTCGCCCGGTCGTCGGAATAGTTGGCCAGTTCGACCAGACACCGGTCCCGCCCTTCGTGGACGGACCGCGCCGCGTTGACGATGGCGACGTTGGGGCTTTGCCTTCCGAAGGCCCGCCAGAGCACCCGGCCTTCCGAGATTTCCCGCGGAGGCGGTCGGTCGGTGCAGACGAGGATCCTCGCCGTTCGGCCGCCCACCGTCGCCGCCAGGCTGACGGCGGCATCGAGAGACGCCGCGGGCGCGAGACACCGCCAACGCGCCAGGAGTTCTCCCGCGCGACGGAGATCCGCAGCGCGGTCGCCGAGCATCTGCGGCGCCGAGCCGGCCAGAATGAACTGAACCGAGGCGTCGGGTTCCGCTCGCAGGGTTTCCTCGACGGCGCGGACGGCCCGGGCACGGGATGAATCCTCGCCGCCCGCCCGCATGGAGAACGAGTCGTCCAGCACGATCACCAGGGGGCGCGAGGCACCGGCGGCACGGACATATGGGCCGGCCGACGCCAGGCCCAGAAACCCGAGCGCCAGCAGTTCCAGGAGGAGCAGGAGCGGCACCTGCATTCGCTTCAGGCGCCGGCCGCCCTCCCGGGGACGCGTCAGGTCCATCCAGAGCATCAGGCTGGAGACCGGCTGGCGCCTGGACCGGTTGCGCAGGAGGTAGATGGCCGCCAGGGCGGGCATCGCCGCCAACGTCAACAGGACCCAGGGCAACGCCAGAATCACTGTCGGCCCACCTTCAGGACCCCTGCGGCCACGAGGTCCCCCAGTTCCCACCCCTCAATCAGCCGCTCCGCCACGACGGTCGTCATTAGCGCGCCCGCCTGCCTGGCGGCCCGATTCCAATTCTGCTGGTGCCTCGCCAGCGCCGTACGGTACCGGCGTTCGGCCACAGCATCGACGAAGACCTCGCGTTCGGCGCTAGTTTCGACGTCCACCAGGCGAAGGTTTCCGCGTTGCGTGGGGTTCGCGTCCGCGTCCGCCAGGACCTGGACCACGACCACGGCCGCGGCCTTTTCGGCCAGGCGCGCCAGCAGCGCCAGGGGGTCGCCCAGCCAGAGCAGGTCGCTGAGGAAGAAGCGGATCCCTCGCGGGGCAAGGGACGGCGGCAAGACCTCGAACGACTGTGAGGGGTTGCCGGCGTAGTCGAAATCCATCGGCCCCCAGCAGTCGGGCGATTTCGTGCCGTTGGCCAAAGGCTGCCAACTCTCCGCCGCCAACCACGTGCCGTGCGTGAAACCGACGTTCTCGGCGGCGGCCGCAAGGAGCGCCGCCAGGCCGATCGTCGCCTCGGCCTTGGCGGTGCCTTCGAGCGCCATGGATCGCGACCCGTCCACGAGCACATCCACGTGGGGGTTGACCTCCTGGCGGTAGAGGCGGACGGTCAGGCGGTCGGTCCGGGCGAAGGCGGACCAGTCCACCCGCCGCAGGTCGTCGCCGGGCTGGTATTCGCGGTGGTCCATGAATTCGAGGCTGCTTCCCGGCTGGTTCGCCAGGCGGGCGCCCGCGTAGCCGGCGCGGGCGTTCTCCGGCGAGGCGACAGCGTACCGCATCCCCGCCTGCCGGCCTAGCCGAAGATGGTCCTCGTAGGTCTTATCCATCCGTCGCGGACTCGCTCGAGGGATGAGGCGGGGAGAGGATCGGCTTGAAGGCCGCCGCCTCCCGGACCATCCAGGGAATCGAGACCACCGTCATCAACGCCGACCACGCCGCTGCGAACACCAGGTGCCCGGCGCGCGAATCGTCGCTGAAGAGATAGAAGGGGTTCGTGAGCGTCCAGGGTCCGCCCGAGAGCGCCTCCAGGCTCCACTTCCCCGTGCCGTAGCACGTCAGAAGCAGGACGGCAATCGGAAAGAGGGATCCGATGGTCAGCAGCGCCATCGCGATCACCCACGTATAATAGTGGGGGATGCGCAGCCTGCCGGAGAACAACAGCCTGCGGAGGATCGCCGCCGTCATCGCATAGGCGAACCCGTAGAGCGCCAGGCCAGCGATGACGGCGAGCACCTCCTCGAAGTCGGGGGACGGGGGCCGGCCGGCCAGCGGCCCGTCTGCGGCCACGAGAATCCCCAGCGTCAGGGCAATCATGCCGACCGTCCAAAGCACGCCGCCGGCCGACCCGCTGGTGAAGAGGAAGGCGAACGCCCGCGGCAGGAGCCGCTTCGGAATCCGCCGGCGGATTCGAGTGCCCCAGGAAGACCTTTCGCTGACGGCAACGGCGAACCAAATGGAGAAGAAGACGGCGGAAATGGCGGCCCACGGCAGCATGGCGGTGTCGGATCCGCCCACATACTTCCACAGGGCGGAGACGATGCCCAGGACCAGCCAGGCCCCCACGATGTACGCGCGCACCGGGAGCATCCGGTTGGCCGACGGCGGAGAAAGGACGGCCACCGAGAAAACGTACAGCAGCCCGATGGTCAGCAGGGCCGACAGCGCCAGCGTGGCCATGCCCGTCCAGAAGTCACTGCCGCCGGTCGGCATCCCAAACAATGGGCCGACTACGAAAGCCGTTGTGCCCAGCCACAAACCCCAGAACATCCCGAACAGGAGGACGCCCAGGCCGAACAGGCCCAGGAACACCTTGGCGAGGATGCTCGTCGGAATGCACGCCAGGAAGAGGGCGAACTGGACGGCCAAGACTACGTTCAGCAGCCCCAGGGCAAGCAGGAGGAAGATGGTCGGCAGATCAATGCCCCGCAGCAGGTAGGCGAACGTCATGAACGGGGCGCAGGCGCTGTAGATCAGGCCGGTCAGGAGCGCGGCATTGACCATCTTGCCGCGGATCACCGCCCCTGGGCTGACCGTCGTAGTGAACATCAGGTCCATCTGGACGGCCGAGCGCTCCCACGCCAGGCGGACGGCCGAGTAGATCGGCACGAAGAGCATGCAGGACCCCGTCAGGATGCAGAACAGGATGCTCGCGACGTCCTGGCCGCCCGACAGTTCGGAGGCCAGGTCCGGGTTGAAGAGCACATACAGCCACACCACCACCAATTGGAGGGCGAGGAACACCAGAAGGATGGCGCTGACGAAGCGGCTGCGCACCGCCTGCCGCGCCTCTTTGACGACGATCGGGTTCAGCCAATCGTCCACGCGTTTCGCAACGGCCGAGAGGATACTCACTGCACCTCCCCTTTGGTGAGATTCATGAAGAGTTCCTCGAGGTCGGCCCTGCGCTGCGTGAACTCGACGACGGGGAAGCCACGGCGCAGAAGTTCGGCGAGAAGGGCGTGGCAGGCCTCTTCATCGCCCTCGACCGCGACCTCCACGTACCGGCCGGCGATCCGGGCCGTCTTGACACCCGGCATCTGGAGCAGCGCCTTGTGGAGTTCTTCGGGCGGCCGGTTGGCGCGGATGACGACGAGGCGGCCGGGCAAGTCGCGACTGAGGATTTCGTCCATCGTGCCGGCCCGCACGATCTTGCCCTGCTCGATGATGATCGCGCCGTCCACGATCTCCGACAGTTCCGCCAGAATGTGCGAACTGACGAGGATCGCCTTGCCCTGCTGGGCCAGGATCTTGAGCAGTTCGCGCAGTTCGACCCGTGCGCGGGGGTCCAGGCCGGCCGCCGGCTCGTCCAGAATCAGGACCGGCGGGTCGTGCACCAAGGCCCGCGCCAGACTCACGCGCTGTTTCATGCCCTTCGAGAGGCTCTGGATCGTCTTGTCGCGCAGGGTCGCCAGACCCGCGAACTCCTCGAGGCCGGCCAGCGCCTCCCGCCGGCGCGGGTTCCGCAGGCCGTACGCCCGCGCGAAAAAGTCCAGGTACTCGGTCACCGTCATGTCGCGGTGCGAGGGCAGATAATCGGGCATGAAGCCGACCAAGTGGCGGGCTTTCTCCGGGTCCTCGACGACCGAGACGCCGTCAACGAAGGCGTCGCCGGCGGTCGGCTCGTCGGCGGTAGCCAGAATCCGCATCGTGGTTGTCTTGCCGGCACCGTTCGGCCCGACGAAACCGAAAATCCGGCCGGACGGGAATGTGAACGAAATCCCGTCCACCGCCCGGGTCCGCCCAAAGTGCCGCGTCAGGTTCTCAACCCGAACTTCCATCAGTCCGCTCCCCGAGAATGCCGAAAACCACCGTCTCGCACTTGACCGGCCTCGCGCCCGGCAAGGCCGCCTCAACGAACGGGTTCCCTTCGAGGACGGCAAGGTAGGTCCCCGGGCGCAGGTAGTCCTCCGGCCGCTGGTGCAGGGCGGGAATGCCCGTCACCCACCGCGACCTGTAAACCTCCCGGAGCGATCGGCGTTTGTCCCTGCCGGCCACTTCGGGCGACGGCGCTGGTTCGGCTCGGACCTCCGCCGCCGCGCCCGCCGGAATCCCTTCCGCCGAGTACCATTTCCCGTCCCGGTCCACCAGAACGAGTTTCACGATGGGGGCCCCCAGGCCGTTGACGACCGACAGCCGGCCGTCCGACCCTGCGCGCACCGTCAGCCGCTCGCGGCGATTCTCGCTCTTGCGCAGGATGAAGTGGGCCGGCACGCGCGCGCTGACCCATCCGGAGGCCAGATGCTGGTCCTGCGTCCAGTCCACCGTCCGGGCCGAGGCAGGCTCGTTGCGCCCGCCGTAGTAGCGTCTATGCGACCGGACGACTTGGGGCGTCAGTTCCGTCTGGCAGGAGAAGTGGAGCCCCTCGCCGGGCGTCAGCGGCGAATAGAACGCCGTCCACCCGATGCTCGTCGCCCTTCCTGCGCCCTCGTCGAGAACCGTCAGCGAGAGCGTCCGGTACCGGCCCGTGATCCCTTCGGAAAACATCGAATAGCCGAACACCAGGCCGCACGTCAGCAGCGACAGGGTGGGTGCCGTCCAGAACAGCCAGACGCGCCTCCGCATTCACCGAAGAATCAGAAGATTGACCGGCCCGATCAGAACCACGAAGGCCAGCATCAGCCCCATCATCCCCCGAACGGGAACGCTGAGGTCCTCGACGACGGGAAACTTCCGGTGGGCGCCGAGGACGTCCTCGATGCGTCGCCACGGCTCGAGTGTCTCTTGCGCCGACGCCATGAACGCCGAGACATCGCCAGTAGAACCGGACGGACCGACAATGCATCGGCCGAAGACGGCGTCATAAACGACGGCGCCGGTCGGCAACGTCTCCACGCGCCGCCAACCGGCGGGCAGCTCCCAATCGCCGATCACCATCAGCGTCCCGCCGCACTCCGCGTACCGCACGAGGGCCAGCCGGACGTGCGGCGGCATCGTGCCCACCTCGCCTCCCGCCACGATTACGCCGTCGAACGCCGTGTACGCCAGCCAGTCCGAACTCCATTGGCCGACCGGTTGTTCCGCCCGGCCGACTGTCACGTCGTCCGGCGAACCCAGATTGGGCGCCGCAGCGACGCCCCGGCCCACGAAAATGACCGGGTCGAACTCGTCCGCGCCCCCGTAAGGGTTCCACCAGCCGTGCTGGTCAAGGCTCACGTCCATGTAGGTTCGGTCCGCCGTACGCTCTCCACGGACTTGGAAGCCGGCCCCATCCCCGCCTATCCCGAGGGAACACTGCAGGAGTGACACGTTGGCGGCTGCGTCGGGACCGACCGCGACCGACCGCGTAATCCGCGCCAGCGACGACCCGCCGTGGTCCACGTCGTGCGGAAGGAAAACGGTCACGACGTGCGGCCGCGTCGTCGAATAGTTCCGCACCGTGAAGCGGTATTCACGGTACCCGTGCTTCGTCTCGCAGGAGACCATCGGCGTCGGGGTCACGCCGACGTCGCCGCTGCGCTGGGCGGCCCCGGCGGCCGCCGACACCAGAAACAGCGCGCCAATCAGCCCGCTCGCAAGTCGCATTACCGACCCCCCAACCTTGTGTGGCCGCTCCAGCACCAGCCGCCTCAGGACCGGCCTGCCTCTTCCCGAACTTCGACGTCGCTCGGCAAATCGAGCCCGGTCTCCTCGAGCGACGCAAGCAATTCCTCGACCACCGCGAAAGTGTCCACTTGGTCGAACCGGGCCTTGTAGTTGAGAATGACCCGGTGATTAAGCACGGCGGCGGTGACAGCCCGGACGTCTTCGAAGCCGACGGTCGGCCTGCTGGCCAGGAGGGCGGCGGCCCTGGCGGCTTCAGCCATCGCTATCGCGGCCCGCGGCGACGCGCCGTACGACACGTACTTTCGGACGCCCTCGGGCGCCTCGGCCGCTGACGCGTGCGTCGCCGCCACCAGGCGCGAAATGTAGCGGGACACCGCATGGGGCAGGTAGACCCGGTCCATGACCGTGAAGACCGACGCCAGTTGCTCGGCCGTCAGCGACCAGGTGATCGGGGGCGGTTCGCCCCGACGCCGGGTCAAGATGATCTCGTTCAGCACGTCCGCGTCCGCTCCCGTCACCCGCAACTTGAACAAGAACCGGTCCAACTGGGCTTCCGGCAACGGATACGTTCCTTCCAGTTCGATCGGGTTCTGCGAAGCCATGACGAAAAACGGCTCGGGCAGGGCGCGCGTCGTCCCGAGCAGTGTCACGCACCGTTCCTGCATCGCCTCCAGCAGGGCCGACTGCGTCTTGGGCGACGCGCGGTTGATCTCATCGGCCAGCAGAATGTTCGTGAACACCGGGCCCTGCCGGAACACCATCTCCCGCTCCCCGCTCTGCGTCTGCTGAAGAATGTGCGTTCCGAGAATGTCGCCCGGCATGAGATCGGGCGTGAACTGTACGCGAGCGAAACCCAGATTCAGCACGCCGCCCAGGGCTTTGATCAGGGCGGTCTTGCCCACGCCGGGAACGCCTTCCAGCAGGATATGCCCCCGGCTCAGAATGCCGACGAGCACCATGCGGTGCAGTTCCGACTGCCCGAGCAGCACGCGGCCGAGTTGCTCCAGCACCTTGCCCGCCTGCTCGACCGCCGGACCGAGTTCGTCCGGCTGAAGGATCGTTTCCGGTTGGTTCATAGTTTCTCCTTCGGGTGACGATTCCCTCGCCGGTTAAGGCTCTTCCCGCTCGAAGTATCGCTTCACGGACCCGCGGTGTCTGGGAAGGACCGTGTGCACGTGAGCCGAACCGCCTCCTGCCGCCGCCCCGTCCAGCCCCCCCTGCCCCGTTGGATCGGCCGGCGCTTCCACCGTCGGCGCGCCGATGCTGACGCCGACAAGCCGGTTCTCTTTCAGTGCCGCCACGGAGGCGGGCGGCAATGCCTGCTCCGTGAAGTCCACCCCCTCCTCGCTTGACGGGTCGGTCCACGTCATCGGCGCATCGCCGCGACCCCGGTCCACCCCGCCCTGGCCGGGCATCCCCTCCGCCAACCACAAATCGATCTGCTCCGAACACGACAGCCCGAGGCCCGCGCCCTCGCCTTCCTTCAGGAACTCCGCCAGCCCGGTGCCATCGCACTGTCCCAGTTCCGCGATCTTATCGAGTGCCTGCGGGCTGATGAGGCCCGCCTCGGCCAACCGGGCCAGTTTGCCTGCCAGTCCTTCTTTGCACTGGCCGAGACAGGCTGCCAACTCTTTGCACTGCCCGAGGTCCAGAGAACCGGCCTGGCAGGCGCTGCACATCTCTTCGCCCAAGGCGCTGCGAAGCGCCTCGTTGTCCGCCGCCGCCTTGTTCACCAGTTCCGCCAGTTTCTCCATCGCCTGCGAGAGGGCGGCCGGGTCCAGATCCGCAGCCGCCTCGCCCAGACCGCGCGCGAGGGACTCGGCCTTGGCCGCCTTCTCGGTCTTGGCAAGGGCCTCTTCGGCCGACTGGCGAGCGGCGGCGGTCACTGCCTCGTCCAGGTGGTCGAGCGCCTCCCACGTCTTGGCCGGGTCCTCGCCCCGCGCTTCCGCCGCCACGCGCTCGAGTTTCTTCGCCATCTCGGTCGCCTGCTCGGGCTCGAGGACCTGTTCCTCCTCGAGGATCTCGATCTTCCGCTGGAGGTCGGCCACTTCACTTTCCACGTTCAGGGGCCGCCGGGACATCGAGGTCACGTACCGCTGAGGGACGGCAAAACTGATCGCCACAAACGCGCACGCCGCCGCGAATAGGCCCCACATCCTCCGACCGCGCCAGCGCAGCCTCGGCATGACGAGAGGCGGTATCCGTTCCTGCCAGACGCCCAGACCGACCTCCGAAGAAGCCATCAGCAGGCCGCCGCACAGGGAATGGTGATCCAGCAAGGCTCGCGCGGACTCGCGGGAGGGAACACGCCGATACGCCAAGACGGCCGACGCCGCCGCGATCGCGACAAGACCGGCCGAGCCCCACACGAGCGCCGGGGAATTGAAGCCCACGACCGTCCGCAACACCAGCACCGCAACGCCCCACGCAAAACACCAACCGGCTGCGAGCGGCAGGACATGCCGCAAGAACAGAATCCACGCCGCCTTGGCGAGAAAGCCAACCAGAACCTTGTCCTGACCGTGCCTGATCATTGCGCCAAACACCCCCCAAAGCCATGCCTCGCGATGCCGGACCGCAACGGACAAACCTCGGCTGGCTCGATGGCCGCGGCCGCCTCTCACCTATACCGCTTTACACACGTTCTTTCAAGCGGAAAGGACCGTACCCCACGGGCCGTCCCCAGGTCAAGACACCTCGGCCGGCCGGACCGCCGGGCGGAAGGCAGTGCAGAATTGCCGGGAAAAGGCCTTGACGGAAGGCCTGTACAAAGTTACACTGTACGCCAATACACCTGACCGGGGCGCGCCGCATGGAGCCGCTGACCGATCAACAGGAAAAGGTCCTCGCCACCGTCGAGGACTATGTGGCGCGGAACGGGTTCCCGCCGACGCTGCGGGAGATCGGCGATGCGCTCGGCCTGGCGAACGTCAATGCCGTCCGCGGCCACGTGTCCGCCCTCGAGAAAAAAGGATACATCACCAAGGAGCCGGAGAAGGCCAGGTCCATTCGCGTCGTCCACTCGCCCTCCGGCCTCAGCCGATTCAAGCGGAAACTCCACGAGGTCTTCGGAACTGACGCCGGAGTGCTCCACCGGGTCGTCTACGGCATCGCGTGGACGACGTGGCGCCGGGCGCCCTGCCTCACGGGCCCGCGGCGCGCCGGGCTGGAAGAGGCCTTCCAGCGCGAAGCGGTCGAGCACGGCTGGCGGCTTCTGGACCTCCGCATCAAGCCCGACCTCGTGGTTCTGGTCGTCGAGGCCTGGCCCAACCATTCCCCCGAACTGACCGTCCGGCGGTTCCGCGCCGCGGGGCAAAAAACGGTCGCTCACCACGGAGGCGGGTCCCCGGGCGGAAAGTTCTGGGCCAAAGGCTATGTCGCCACGACCGACCTTGCCCTGCTGGACGAACTCGTCGCTCGCCTGTTGGCAGGAGACTCCGAAACGCCGTAAACCTGCGGGAGGACACGATGCGATTCTTTCTGATCGACAAGATTACCCAGTGGCACGTCGGCGCGTCGGCCGAAGCGATCAAGAACGTGGCCCTCAGCGAAGACTTCTTCGACGACCATTTCCCCCGCCGCCCCGTCATGCCCGGCGTTCTGATTCTCGAAGGCATGGCCCAACTTTCCGGGCTCCTGCTGGAAGCCGGCCTGCGAGAGAAGTACGGCAGGGACGCCAAGGCCGTCCTGACGGTCCTCGAACGGACGAAGTTCAGGGACATGGTCAGGCCGGGCGACACACTCACCTACCGAAGCCGGGTGATGGCCGTCCACGAGGCCGGAGGCAAGGTCCAGGTCCAGGCCCTTCGGGAAGACCGCCCCGTGGCGGAGACCCAGATGGTGTTTGCCTTCAAGTACGTGGAGGACCCGAGGCTCGACGAGAAGCGGCGGGCGCTGATGCGAATCTGGACGGACGATGCCCGAGGAGATGCCGGTGGCGAATAGCGTCGTCGTGACCGGAGTGGGAACTGTGACGCCGCTCGGCGCAGAAAGCGGCGAGGTCCTTCGCCGGGTCGAGGCCGGCGAAAGCGCCGCGCGCCCGCCCAGCCGGTTCGATGCCGCCCCTTTCTCCTGCCCCGTGTGCGCCGAGATCCCCGACTTCGACCCCCGGCGGTTCGTCGGCGAGTCGAAGGCGCTGCGGCTGATGAATGCCGACGCGGCCCTGGCCGTCGCCGCCGCCCGCCTGGCGATGCGCGACGCCTGCCTCGCCGTCGACGCCGACTACCCCGGCGACGAGACGGCGCTTTACGGTGCGACGGGCCTGGCGGGCGTCCCACTGGGGGATGTCGCGCCGCTTGTGAAATACTCGGCGGATCCGAACGGGCGGTTCGACGCCCGGCGCTTCGGCTCGGTCGCGCTGAAGCGCGTCCGGCCCATCCTGTCCTTCCGAATCCTGAGCAACATGCCGATCTCGTTCGTCTCCATCTTCGAGGGTCTCCGGGGCCCCAATGCCGTGTACAATCCGTGGGAAGGCCAGGGGGCTCACGCCATCGTCGCAGGGATTCGGGCGGTCGAGCGCGGCGAGGCAGCATGTGCTTTGGTGGGCGGCTGCGACGTCAAGACCCACGAGTTGGCGTTCGTCGCCCTCGAGCAGCAGGGCGTCTTTCGCCCCTGGCGCAGCGGCGGCAAAGGACCCGTGCCCGGCGAGGGCGCCGCCTTTCTCGTCCTCGAATCCCAGCGCCGCGCCGTGGCCCGCGGCGCCCGAATCTATGCCCGCGTGGGTGGTTACCGCCTGGGGACGCGCCCGCGCGACGCGAACGGGTCGGCGTGGTATTCGAGCCTCGTCGCGCCGCTCGTTTCGGCTCCGCCTGCCGCCATCGTCTCGGCCGTTGAGGACGGCGCCCCGGCGACCGACGGCACGGCGGCGAGAACGACCGTGAAGCCGAAGGCAAGCGTCGGGAACCTTTTTGCCGCCGCCGCGGCGCTCCAGGTAGCGCTCGGCGCGGCCCTTGCCAGGCGACTCGGGCCCGGCGCCCGGGTCCTGGCAAACTGCTTCGGGCACGGAACCGAACAGGCCGCTTTTTTGCTGGAGGCGGTATGAACCGCGTGGTCGTCACGGGAATCGGCGTCGTCAGCCCGGTCGGCAACGGCCGCGAGACGTTCTGGCGGAACCTCACGGCCGGGACGAGCGGCCTGGGCCCCATCACGCTCTTCGACGCTTCCGCGTTTCCCGTCCGCATCGGCGGCGAGGTAAAGGGCCTGGACCTTGCCGACCTCGGCCGCCGATTCCCCGAAGCCGCCCGCGAACGCGACCGCAAGGTGTGGCTGGGCCTCGCGGCCGCGGAGGAAGCCCTGGCCGACGCCGGCTTCGCCAACGGCGACCTCCGCCAGGCCGCCCTCCACGTGGGCGTGGGGCTGGAGGTGTTCTTTCTGGAGGACGTGACGGCCGCGGCAACCGAGGCCGACATGGGCCGCGCCCTCGCGCGTTCGATCCTTCTGGACGCCGGCAGAGAGCCGCTTCAGACGCCCCTCGACCGGCTGGGCCAGGTGCTCGGCGACCACTACGGCATCTTCGGCGGGCGCTACACGAACTGTTCGGCCTGCGCCGCGGGCGCCCAGGTCGTCGGCGAAGCGCTGCGGGACCTTCAGGAAGGCGACTGCGCGGTGGCCCTGGCCGGCGCAGCCGACAGCATGCTGAACCCGCTGGGCGTCGGCGGATTCAGCCTCTTGCGAGTGCTCTCGACGGAGAACGACCGGCCGCAAACCGCCTGCCGGCCGTTCGACGCCAGCCGCGAGGGAACCGTCCTCGGGGAAGGCAGCGCGTTCCTCGTGCTCGAGACGCTCGACCACGCCCGCGCTCGCGGGGCGGCGATCTACGCGGAGGTGCTGGGATACGGCGCCTCGATGGACGCATTCCGTGTGTCGGACCCGGAGCCGAGCGGACGCGGAGCCGTCCTCGCCATGACGAAGGCCGTGGCGGACGCAGGCCTTCGGCCGGAGGACGTCGATTGCGTCAACGCGCACGGCACGGGGACGCCGAAGAACGATGCGGTCGAGACGGCCGCGGTCAAGGAAGTGCTGGGCGATCGCGCCCGCCGCATCCCCGTCCACGCCGTCAAGTCGATGACCGGCCACATGATTGCCGCGAGCGGCGCGGTGGAAGCGGCGGCGGCGGTGCTGACGCTCCGCACGGGGACGGTGCCCCCGACGATCAATCTCCGCACGCCGGACCCCGAGTGCGATCTCGATTACGTGGCCGACGGACCCAGGCCGTTCGACGGGCGGACGGTCCTTGCGAACTCGTTCGGTTTCGGCGGCCAGAACGCGGCGCTCCTTTTCGGGAGGTATGAGAGATGACCGAGCAGGAGATTTTCGAGAGGCTCGCGCCTCTGATCACGGAAGTGACGGGCATCCCGCCGGAAACCGTCACGATGGACAGCGTGCTGGTGACCGACCTCGGGGCGGAGTCCATCGACCTTCTGGACCTGAGTTTCCTGATTGAGGAGGCGTTCGGGATCACGATCGAGGCGAACGAATTCGAGGCCCAGGTCCGCGAGCGAATCCCCGGCGGCGTTTACGAGCGGAACGGCTGTCTGACGGAGGAAGCCCTGGCGGAACTCCGAAAGGCGATGCCGGAGGTCCAGCCGCGCCACTTCGCACCCGGGCTGTGCGCGGCGGACATTCCGAGCCTCCTCACCGTCGCCGTTTTCGTTCATCTCGTCCAGCGGAAGCTCGACCAGCGCGTGGAGGGACCAGTCCATGCTTGAGGGCAAGACGGCTTTCGTGACGGGCGGCACGGGGGCGGTCGGGAGCGCGGTGGTGCGCGTCCTGGCCCGCGAAGGCGCCGCCGTCGCCTACTCCTACCACACGAGCGCCGAAAAGGCGCAGCGCCTGGACGCTGAACTCCTCGCCACCGGCGCGCGGGTCTGGTCCTATCCGCTGGAGGTGCTGGACGGCGCCGCGTCGGCGGCCCTGGCCCGCCAGATCGAGCGCGACGCGGGCGCCGTGGACATCCTCGTCAACAATGCCGGGGTGACCCAGGTGATGCCGTTCGCCCTGCTTGAAGAGGACGACTGGGACCGCGTGATGGACGTGAACGTCAAGGGCACGTTCCTGGTGACCAAGGCGTTCGCGCGGGGAATGATCCGGCGGAAGCGCGGAGCGATCGTCAACATCGGGTCGCTGGCCGGCATGCGCGTCCTCGACGTGCCGGTCCATTATGCGACGGCCAAGAGCGCCATCGTGGGATTCACGTTCTCGCTGGCGAGGGAATTCGGCCGGTATGGCATCCGCGTCAATGTCGTGGTGCCCGGCATGCTGACCGAAGGGGTGAGCGTCAACGTGCCGCCGGCCCAGCGGGAGGAGTACAATCGTTTCTGCACGCTGTCGCGGGCGGGCGAGCCGCGCGAGGTGGCCGAGTTGGTCGCCTTTCTGGCGAGCGACCGGGCGTCGTACATCAACGGGCAGGCGGTTTTCGTTGACGGAGGGATCTGAATGAAGTTTCGCATGGTCGATCGGGTTTTCGCGTACGAGCCTCGGCGGAGCATCCGCGGCGCCAAGACGGTCTCGTTCGAAGAGTACCAACTCAAGGCCGCCTTCGGCGACGAGGCGCACCTGCCCGAAACGCTGCTGCTGGAGAGTTTCTTCCAACTCGGCAACTGGCTGATCGTCCTCTCGTCGGACTTCACGCAGATGGGGATGGTCGTACGCACAGAGCGGATCGTCTTTGACGCGCCGGTCCGGCCCGGCGAATGCCTGGTGATGGACCTGACGGTCCGCCGGTATCGGGACGACGGCGTCCTGTTCGACGGGAAGGGATGCGTCGCGGGTCGGCAGGTGGCCGTCGGCATCGGTTGCCTAGCCGCACCCGTGCCGCTCGCCGACTACTGCGACCCGGAGGACCTGCAAGTCCTGTTTGGTGAAATCCACCAACCCAGAAAGGAGACCCTCACATGAGAGCGACCCGACCCTACACCTATCTTGGAACCGTCCAAGGCATGTGCCGCGAGTGCCGCGCCATCGTTCCGTGCCGCATCCTCGAGGAGGACGGCGCCGTGTACCAGGAGCGTCTGTGCCCGCAGTGCGGCAAGTCGCGGGCCCGCATTGCCGATGACGTCGAATGGTACTTGCGCATGAGGCGAACGGGCGTCCGCTGCAAACCGTCCGCCATGCCCGCCACGCCCGTGCGGGCCGGTTGCCCCCACGACTGCGGACCGTGCCGGTTCCATGCCGGCGCCTGCCAACTGGTGATCTTCTCCGTCACGAACGTCTGCCAGTTGTCGTGCCCGATCTGTTACACGTACAACCGCCCCGACCGGTCGTACTTCATGGACCGCGAGGAGATGGGGCGGCTTATGAGCGACACCCTGGCCAAGGCGGGACCGCTCGACATCGTGAACCTGACGGGCGGCGAACCGACCTGCCACCCCGACATTCTCGCCCTGCTCGACGAGTGCCGCCGACCCGAGGTCGGCCGCGTGACAATGAACTCCAACGGCCTGCGCCTGGCCGAGGACGAGGCGCTCTGCCGCGAACTGGCCGACCGGGGCGTCGACGTCATCCTCTCCCTGCACACGTTGCGGCCGGAGACGTCCATGACGATCCACGGGCGCGACCTCGTGGCGGTCAAACGGCAGGCGATTGAGAACCTCGAGCGCGCCGGCGTCACGACGACGCTCCTGTCGGTCGTCATCCGCGGCGTCAACGACGACGAGATCGGCGACATCCTCCGCCTGGCCACCGCCCACGGCAACATCCCCAGCGTGACCGTGCAGCCGATGACCTTCACCGGCCAGGGGGGCGGGGCGTTCGTCCCGCGCCGCCACCTGCCGCTCGACGGCGCCGCCCGCGCCGTCGAGGAAACGACCGGCGGCCTCTTTCGCCGCGAGCACTTCGTCCCTCATCCCCGCGCGCATCCCATGTGCTACCACGCCGCCTACTACCTGAAAGCCAACGGGCGGCTGAGGTCGTTCACCGACTTCCTGACGGCCGACCAGTTCCGGGAGATGCTGGCCGGAGGCTATCTGGCCACCCCGACCGATGACACCAAGCGCCACTTCCGGGAGGTGATCGACCGCGTGTGGGCCGAGGGCCGCGAGCCGGAACTGCTGGCCCACTTGAAGAATCTGGTGTCCCGGCTTTATCCGCCCGAAAAGAGCCTGACACGCTTTGAGCGGCAGCGGATCGCCGAAGGGTCCGTCTTTGCGGTGTATCTCCACGTGCCCGTGGACGAGGACACCCTGGACCTGGCGCGGCTGGTCGCCTGTCCCGACATGGTGCCCGACTCAAGCGGCCGCATGATTCCAGCCTGCGCCTACAACCTTTTCTACCGGATGAAGGATGAGCGGTTCTGGATGGCCGGCGAGGAGGCGGTCTCCCATGCCCTTCCTGGGTAACTACATCCGGAACCTCGTGTCGGTGGCGGCGGGGCGGCAGCCCACTCGCCCCCAGGGATGAATGAGCCCATGCCAACGGACGTGGCCGAGGCCAAGCGCCGACTCGAACGGTTCCTGAAGGGCGAGACCGAGGAACGCCTGTTCCGATACCCGACGGGACACCCCTCCCGCCCCACGGGGTTCTGCTGGTGCGACGCTTCCGCCGGCAAGATGCTCCGGCTCTACATGCGCGCGGCAATCCTCGCGGTGGTGCTCAAGTTGCCGTTCAACGGCCTCAAGGTCCGGCTTCTCCGGCGCCTGGGGGCCCGCGTCGGCCGGAACGTCTTCATCTCCGCCGGCGCCTGGATCGACCCGACGTTCCCGCAACTGGTGACGATCGAGGACGGCGTCTTCATCGGAATGAACGCCCACATCCTGACCCATGAGTTCCGCATCGACGAGTTTCGCGCCGGAAAGGTCATCCTGCGCCGCGGCGCGTTCATCGGCGGCTTCTCGCTGATCGCGTGCGGCGTCGAAATCGGCGAAGACGCCGTCGTCGCCGGCGGTGCGGTCGTCGGCCTGGACGTTCCGGCCGGAACGGTCGCCACAGGCAACCCCGCTTTCATTTGGAACCGGAAAGGAACGCCGCCGAAAAGTGACCCCAAGCGCGACTGAATACCTCACCACCACCGTCTCCACCTGCCGGTCATGCGGCCGGCTGGTGCCCGCGCGCGTCCATGCGGCCGAGGACGGCGTCTGGTTCCACAAGGAATGCCCGGACCACGGTCCCCAGCGGGTGCGCGTCTGGCCCGACGCCGAGCAGTACTTGGCGTTGGACCGGTATCACCGCGCCGGCGCGGTCCCGCTCCAGTTCGCCGCCGCCATGGACAAGGGCTGCCCGGACTCGTGCGGCCTGTGCCCGGAACACGAGCAGCACGTCTGCATGCCGATCATCGAAATCACAGACCATTGCGACCTGGCGTGTCCCGTGTGCCTCGTGAAGAACCGCGCGAGTTTCCACCTCACGCCCCGCGACGTGGCGGGCATTCTCGATCGCCTCATCGCCTCCGAAGGCCGGATCGACGTCGTCAATCTCTCGGGCGGCGAGCCGACCCTGAACCCCGAGTTCCGCCAGATCGTGGACGAGTGCCTCTCCCGCGACGAAATCCTCTACGTCAGCGTCTCGACCAACGGCCTGGCGCTGGCCCGCGACCGCTCCCTTTTGGGCTTTCTCGCCGAACGCCGCGTCATCATCTCCCTGCAGTTCGACGGCGATCGCGACGACATTTACGAGCGCCTGCGAGGGCGCGCAATCCTCGACGAGAAACGCCGGCTGATCGAGGCGGCCGGCGAACTCGACGCCCCCATGTCGCTGACGATGACCGTTGCGCGCGGCATCAACGACGATCAGCCGGCCGAGGTCGCACGCCTTCTGTTCGAGCACGACCACCTCTACAGTCTCATGCTCCAGCCCCTCGCCTACACGGGGCGCGGGGCCGACCTCCGAAGGCCCGACGACGCCGTCACCATCCCGGACGTCATTCAATCCCTGGACGGGGCCTGCGGCGGCGCCCTGTCGCAGGCCGATTTCTCGCCGCTCCCGTGCAGCCACCCGGCCTGCTTCGCCCTGGCCTTTTACCTGCGGATCGAGGACGGCCGGTTTCTTCCCATCAAGCGCCTCGTGGCGATTGACAGCTACCTGGACATGATCCAGAACCGGGCCCTCTTCGGAACCGACCCGGAGAGTTTCGAGCAAGTCCGACAGGCCGTCTACGACCTCTGGTCGGGTCCGGCGGGGCTGGCGCCGTACTCCGAGCAGGCCCTCGCCGCCGTGAAACGGTTGCTCGGCTCGATTTCATGCAGCGGCAACTTCCGACCCGCGCAGGCGGCCGCGGTCGTCGAGCGGTCCATCAAGTCCATCTTCATCCACCACTTCATGGACCGCGACACCTTCGACCTTTCCAGGGCGCGGAAGTGCTGCAATGTCTATCCGCTCGTCGACGGTCGGCTCATGCCCGCGTGCGTTTACAACTGCTTAAGGAGGTAACGGAACCATGCGAACGCCAAACCGATGGACGCAACTGGTGCTGGTCGCTCTGCTGATCCTCGTCGGGGGCGGCCTGGCGCCGCTGCTCTACTGGATGTACGTGGGCAGCGCGCCGGCCGTGATGGCCCGCGAGGCCCGCTACCTCGCCGAGAACGGTCACGCGGTGCTCGTGGATGTGCGGCCGCCCGAGGCGTTCCAGCGCAACCACCTGGCCATAGCCGTCAACTGGCCGTACGAGGAATTGCTCAAGCCCTCCGCCCTCGAGGCCATGCCGGCCCAGTTGCGGGGCAAGCGGCTGCTGGTGGTCTGCGACGGCGGCATCCTCGGCGCCTGGGCCGTGCGGCGGTTTCAAGAATTGGGCCTGGACGACGTGGCCAACGTCCGCGGTGGGATGCAGGCGATGGTCTCGCACCTCGGAAGAGACTGTGGGTGCGACTACGTGGATTTCTTCGCCACCGCCTCCGAGCAGCCGACCGGTCCAATGCCTTACCGCGAAGCGCCCGCGTACGAGCAGTGGGTGGCGGTCGTGATCGGCTTCGTCGTCAAACCTTTCTACATGCTTCTAGCGCTCGTGATTGTGGCAATTCTCTGGCGCCGCCGGTCACCCGAACTGGCGGCCCTTCGCTGGGGGCTCATCTTCTTCTTCATCGGCGAGGCGTTTTGCGCCGCCAATTACCTCGCCTACGAGGACCAGTCCTTTCTCTTCGAGTACCTCCACAGTTTCGGCATGGTGCTATGCTTCGGTTTCGCGACCTATGCGGCATTCGAAGGGATGGACCACTGGCTCATCCGGTACAGCGACCTCAAGGAAACCTGTGCCGCTCTCCCCCTGTGCCTCAGGTGCATCAAGTACGCCGACGTGCCGTGCGGCCTGCGGCGAATGTTCTACGTCCTGATTCCGGCGACCATCGTCCTGGCGTTCATGCCCCTCCTGGCCCAGCCGGTCACGGCCTCCTACAACACAAACATCCTCGGCACCTTCTACAACTACAGCCACCCTGTCATTTACCAGATATACGAAATCCGATACCTGCCGGTGGCGGCCATCGCGGCCCTGACCGCTTCACTCCTCGTGCTGCTCCTCAAGAAAACGGATCCCGTTTCCTGGTCGAAGATGCTCTTCGCCGTGGGCATGGGCGCCCTGGGGTTCAGCCTGATGCGCCTGTTCATTCTCGCGCCGTATGGCGACAACCAGGTCTGGTTCACCTTCTGGGAGGAAATCACGGAGTTGATGTTCGTTGCCGGCGCCGGGATCGTCCTTTGGATCTTCCGCCCCGGTCTCTTCCCCAAGAAAGAAACTTCCTGAAGGAGCCACTGCCGAGCCACTCAATTGACCGCTCGAACCGAAAACAAAAGGGCCGGACGCGCTGCGCCCGGCCCGTCATCGTCTGGCGTCCCCAAGAGGACTCGAACCTCTAACCTTTTAGTACCCCTCTCTTGGACCCTCGATCCGCACGGACTCTTTTGCCCTGCACGCCTGCAAAACTCCGTTTGCCACATAGGAGGGTTTGCCGACAGAGCCACTTTCGGCAGGCTTCCGCTTCCTCTTAGCTGTCCACCTGTCAGCAGTTCCCTGCGGGGATTCGCTTGCCGTCTAGAGGACCGTCAGTTCGACCGGCCGGGTCTCATCGCGCAGTTCGGGCTCGTAGTATTGGTAGATGACCGAGGGCGGCGTCTTGACTTTGACGGGAAACTTGGCGCGCAAACGGTAGGTAAACCGAATGGGTTTCATGCCGGGAATCTCGGCGAAGTAGAGGATGACCTGGCGGCCGGTCATGGCATAGCGCTGGATGAGCCCCTCGGCCTTCATCGCCTCGAAGGAGGCGCCGAGGACCTCGAAGCCGGGCGGGATGCCGAGGTCCACGATGGTCATCTTCGCTGAGCCAGGCCGGTTGTAGCAAATGGTGGCGGTGCAGACGAGCGTGTCGTCGGCCTTGAGCGTTGTCGCGTCGTAAGCGACGTCAATGGTCATCTCTTTCTCGGCCGGCGGCGCCGCCTTTCCCGGCCACGGGAGGTAGTAGCGGGCCACGATCTGGTAGGCGAGGTCGCCCTCGCCGACGGCATCGAGGCGGACGGTGTTCCTGCCCGGGCGGACAAAGGGCCGGAGGCTCACGAGGCGAAAGACGTCGCTGGTTTCCGGGGTGACGAGGATTTTCTCGGCGGCCTGGTCGTTGGCGGCGACGGTGATGGTCGTCTCGCCCTCGACGCTGCCGCCGGCTCCCGTTCCCAGGAGCAGCGCCCGCATCGCGTGGACCGTGGCCTGGGTCGAGTGCCACGTGCCATAGGGGTCCTTATGCTCGATGAGCCAGGCGAGGGCCTTGTGCGCGGTGTCCGTGTGGCTGCCGGCCTTGAGGAGGGCGTAGGCCGCCAGGGCCGTCGTCTCGACCTCCAAGGCCTCTCCTCGGGAGAAGGTGGCCCCCTCGGCGGCGCTGGTCCAGTGGACCTGCTTATCGTCGGCGATCTGCATGTCGCTGAGGCGTTGGAGGATTGCTTTCGCCTCGGGCCGGCCGGCCGCCAGGAGCGCGTTGGCACAGAGGGCGAGGGTGTAGGGGTCGCTTTCCTGGCTCGCGCCTTGGGCGAGAAAGTCGCAGGCGCGAGCGAGCCGTCGGTCGTCAGGGCCCGATTCGGCCAGGGCCCAGGTCACGTAGGCCGTGGTTTGGAGCGTCCGGTCGTATCGGCCGCCCATTTCGTGCAGTCCGCCGCCGTCGGCTTGCCACGAGCCGTCCGCCTGCTGCCGTCCGTAGAGCCATTCTCGTGTCCGCTCGATGACGGCGGGGTCGATGTCGTAGACGCGGGCCATGTCGGCGAACTCCATCAGGCCGTAGGCGGTCAGCACGAGGTGGGCCGGGGCGTTGCCGAACCATTCAAATCCGCCGCCCCGGACCTCGAAGGAGAGCAGCCGCTGGTAGCCGAGGTTGATGAACTGGAGCGCTTTCATCTCGACGTCGGGCTTTATCTGCCGGGTCCGCCGCATGTAGTCGAGGACAAGGATGTTGGGGTACGTGACCGAGGAGGTCTGCTCGAAGCAGCCGAACGGCATGCGGAAGATGCTGTCGAGGCCTTCGAGGACCTGGCTGAAGGCACCGGGATAGATTTTCACGAAGAGGTCGCTTGCACCGTCGATCGCTTCGTCGGGAATCGTGATTTCGTGGATGAGGCCCTTTGCGAGGCGACCGTTCAGCGTCTGGACGAACTCCTCGCCGTCCGGCCGGACGGCGACCTCGCGTTCGACAGCATCGGCCATCTCGCTGCCAAACGCTTTGACCGTGAGGGCGTGGCGGCCGGGCTTCGTCGCCTTAACGCGGAAACTGGCGCTCGTGATTTCCTCCGCGCCGATCTGGAGCGTCCGCGTCGGCTCGTCCAGGAGTTCAAACCAGTCGCCCTTCTGGACCTCGAGGCGGACGGCCTGCGGCCGGTCGAGGTAGTTGTAGAGGGCGACGGGCACGCTCACGACGTCGCCCTGGGTCAAAGCGGTGGGGAAGTCAATGTCCACGAAGAAATCCTGGAAGACGCGCAAGGGGAAGTTCTGGGCGCCGAGTTCGCCGCGCGCCGAGACGGCGCTTGCGGCCACGCGCCAGGTGGTGATGGAGTCGGCCAGGGGGATTTCGATTTGGGCGCGGCCCAACTCGTCGGTGATGAGTTCCGGCTGCCAGAGGAGCGTCTCGGGGAAATGACGCCGGACGCGGACCGGCGACTCTGGCTCCGGCGACTCGACGGCGGCGGTCGCCTCCCTATCAAATTCAAATGGGACCCGGTTTGCCTGTTCCAGCGCACTGAAGCCGGCGGGCAACAACAATATGACGAAGAAGAGTCCTGGCAGCGCGGCAAGTGCGCCGCGGCTGCCGGCCAGCCAGAACCACCGCAGGAGAGAAACGCGTTCCGTGGCACAGTGCTGGCCGACGGACAGCGCCCCCCCCGCCCCGACAACCAGAAGCCAAGCCGCCCCGAGGAGCCAGAACGCCGCTTCCTCACGAATCAGCCTTTCCTCAATGGCGACGAGCACTGTCAGCGCGCTAAGGGCCGCGAAAAGGTACGCCGCCGGCATGGCCGTGATGATCTTGCGCAGAAGCGGCACGGACCGCGAGGCGGGGACGGCACGGAACTCCTTGGCCCATGCGCTCATCTTGTAGGCGGCCAGCGCCACGGCCAGCCCGAAGGCCAGCGCCACCGCGCCGTAGGTTGAGGCAGGCGAGTGGAACAGACGGAGCATGATCCCAAGGATCACGACAAACAGCCCCCAGATGGGGGGCAGGAGGTAACCGAGAATCCACCACACCAGGACGCCATGGGCGGCCCAGCGGAGTTGCGCGGCCTGCCGCGCGGAACCGGTGATGGGTTTGCGGCGGAAGAGTTTCGCCAGGGCGTAAAGCAGGACCGGCATCGTGAACGCCACGAAGAGCCCGAATGGCACAAGGAGCGCCCCGGCCGCCACGCGGTCGTAGTGCTCGCCCTCTTCGCGCTCGAACCGCTCCTGTTTGGCCTCAAAGGTTTCGCTGGCCCGCTGCTCGGGCGGCGCCGCGCCCTCGGCCGCGCTGAAGAGGACGACGGTCGCTTCCTGGAGTTCCGGCTTCAGTTCCGGCGCGATTACATCGGCCGGGGTGCATGCGTGAATCTCGTAGCGCGGCTTCAGGATCTCTTCCTGGAGCATAAAATAGATTCTCTCCAGGCCCGGACGCATCTCGGAAAGCGCAAAGACGGCCTCGTCCACGGCGGCCAGGCTGAGCGCCGCCTGGGCCGGGTCGCCGTTGGCCCGCGTGACGAGGAACTCCAGAATCGCCTTCTCGGCCGGCCGGTACACGGATTTGTCGAGGGTGGCCCGGATTTTCAGGTCCTCCGGCCGGTTGACTTGGATGAGGCGGGTGTCTCCGACGATATTCCCGTCGGGCAGAATGCAGTAGGCGTGAAGTTCGAGCGTGCCGAAGAGGTCCGGCGGGAGGTCGAAAACCAGGTCCGCAGCGCCGTCTTCGACGTCCAACGCCTTCATGAGAACCGTGCGGCGGTCTTTGACGACGTCGAGGAAGACGCGCCCCGTCCGGTCGGCTGAGAGGACCGTGATTTCGGCGGAGTCGCCCGCGCGGTAGATGGCGCGGTCGGTGCGCAGAAGGATCGTTTCGGTCCTGGCCCCGATGGGAAGCACTTCCGCCACGGTCACCTGGGTGCCGCGCGCATCCTCCGCGCGGATCGTCAGGCGAAGGTCTTCCTGGGCGGGGGTGATGCGGACCTTGGCGATCCCCGCGTCCGAGGTCTCGACGACCTCGCGCGTCGCGCCGATCGTGAGGCGCGTTTTGGCGGGGCGACCGTCCGGGTAGGCCGTCACAAGGTAGAGCACGTTCTCGACGCCTTGGACAAGGCGGCCGCTTTCGGGGAAAACTTCGACGCGGAGCGGCTGGATGGTGACGGCCAACTCCAGCGCCTGCGTCTGCGTGTGGCCGGCCGAGTCCGTGACCGTTGCTTCGAGCGTGACGGAGGCGTCACCCTTGGTGCGTCCCAAGCCGACAAAGGCATCCTTGAGCGGGACCTCGAACCGGAACCGCCCTTCTTCGTCCGTGCGTCCTTCCACGGTTGCAAACGGGCGGAATTTCTCGATGAACTCGGACGCGACGACGCGCACCGCTGCGCCGGCCACCGGTTTCCCGAAGGTATATTCCGCGGCCAAGTCCCCGCGGAGGATTTCGCCGGGCAGGTAGTATCCGCGTTCGGTTTTCAGATCGATGCGGAACTTCGGGAGGACGTACGGCTCGACGCGAACACTCCGCTCCGACGCCGTCTCGCCGATCGTCGCACGGATTGCATAGTCGCCCGTGTTGACCTGGTCGGCGAGTTCAAAGTCGGCCGACGCGATGCCGAACCGAGACGTGCGGAGGCTCTTCTTGAAGACCTTGTTGCCGTTCGGGTCCAGGATCTCGAGCGTGACGTCCCGGTCCGCTACCGGCGTGAGGTCCGCCGTCGCCAGGGCCAGCGTCCGAAGGTGGATCACCTGGCCTGGCTGATAGAGCGGCTTGTCCGTCGTGACGAGGAGGCGGAAGGAGCGCTTGACGGCCACGGGCTCGGCAACCTCGCTGGTTCCCGCCTCGGACTCGGCCACGACACGGAGCGTGTAGTTCCCCTCGGGCACGTTGGGCGGCATGGCCGTCTCGATCCGCGCGAAACCGAACGAGTCTGTCACGAGCCGCGTGGTCCAGACCGCCGTGTCCTCCGCCGAGACGAGCGCCACCCGCACCCGCGCCCCCTCGACAGATTCGCCTGTCTTGCCGTTACGGACGAAAACCCGGTACGCCGCCGGCTGACCCGGCTCCAGCGCCGCCTGGCCGTACACGTAGGTCTCCTGCGGCTCGGCGCGGCGCAGCGAAATCCAGAGAGAATGAAGGGCGAGGCCTACGAGGACTGTCGCGGCCAGGGCGGTGGCGCCCTTCCAGAAGCCCCGGCTGCCGAGCCACTTGAGGTCCGGCTCGACCGGCGCGGGCGGCACTGCGGGCTCCGCCTCGCCGTGCGGCATCAGGGACTGCAAGGCCGCCGCCGTCGCCTCCGCCAGACCGGCCGGCGCGCTTTCGATCTTCCAGGCGCCCAGCAGGTCTTTCTCCCGGACCGCCTGTTCGAGGGCCTTACGGCACTCGGGGCAGGCCTCCAGGTGGGCTTCGACGGCCACCCGCTCCTCGCCGTCGAGCAGGCCGAACAGGTGCTCGTAGAACCTCTCACGAACCGTCTCGCAGGACATAAGTCACCTTCTTCCTTTGAGCCTGCGTCACGCCGCGCCGTACGCGCGGCCGATCTCCTGGAGGGCCGCCCGCATCTTCCCCAGCGCAAGCCGCATCTGCGACTTCACCGTTCCGAGCGGGCGGCCGAGCGCCTCGGCAATCTGGCGGTAATCCATCTCCTCGTACACCCGCAGGATGAAGACCTCGTGCTGGCCGGGCGGCAAGGTCGCAACGGCTTGGGCGACGCGCTCACCGAGTTCGGTCCGCTCGGCCACGTCCGCCGGCCTGGGCGATCCGTTGACTGCAACCTCGGCCTGAGGAAGCGACGTCATCGGTTTCCGCCGCGCGCTGCGGGCGTGGGCGCGGCACACGTTGACGGCGATGGCGTACAGCCAGGACTTGAAACGGCTCCGGCCGCCGAACGACCCGGCGCTTCGCAGCGCCCGGAGGAACGTCTCCTGAAACAGGTCGGGCACGTCCGACGGGTTGCCGCTCAGCCGGCGAAGGAAACGGTAGAGCGGCTGCTCGTATCGCCGAACCAGTTCCGCGGCCATGGCCTGTTCACCTCTCAGGAACCCGCAGAGGAGGGCCTCGTCCGCCGCCTCGTGCCAACCCCTCGCCGGGTTGTCTGCCCCTCGAAAGGTCATTGGGTTGTCCCATCCTCTTAGATGCCGCTCGGCCGCGTTTGGATTAGTCGGACTTTCGTCCGGGCACAATGATATCAGAGGTAGACGACATCTGAAGGGAAAACATTTGTCGCGCCAGCCCAAACAGCACCGTATCGTCGTCTCGGTCGACTCTTGCCATCCTATACTCTTCGCGTAAGAGGCGGCGGCATTTCGTGACGGAATACAGACGCAGTTTTCGGGCTTACACCCCGAAGATCTCTGCTCTGCTGTCGCCTTCCGCCCTAATTGCCGCCACGTCACCAGGTTCGTTCCGGCCGTTCTCGAGGAAGAGCCCCCTTGCGGATAGCGACAGAACCGTCGGCTTTATAAGCACCCGCGACAAGTGTTCCTCATATCCTATCAGTTCGTGCGTGAGCCTTTGAACGCGGAGGAAACGGACCGCCTGGTGAACGCGTGCCGCTCATTCCAGGAGAAACTCGTCGTCTGGGTGCTCCTCGACACAGGGCTGCGGGTACATGGGTTCTGCGCCCTGCGGCGCGACCACGTGCAATGGCAGGAGAACTGCCTGGTCGTCTGGGAAAAGGGCGGCTGGTACGACCACAAGGGCAAGCGCCGGGTCGTGCCGCTGACGGCCCGCGCCCGTCGGCTCTTGGAGGTTCACTTCTGCACCAACGAGAGCATCGGCTTCTCGAAGCGGACAGCGCAGCGGCTCGTCAAGCGCGTCGCCAACAGGGCCATGATCACCAAACCGGTCACACCGCACGTACTTCGACACTCGTTTGCCGTGAATTGCGTGAAAAAGGGCGTAAGCACCGCCAGCCTCAAGAAGATCCTCGGCCACGACCGCCTTGAAACCACCGAGATCTACCTGAACATCTGCCCCGAGGACGTGACCCTCCCCCGTTTTATGTACCAGGGCGAGTGAGAGTTTCCGTTGCGTTCCGGGTGTGTGCCGAGGGGCGAGGCGCAGCCGAGCCCCGAGGAACACACCCGTGCCCATCGACCGCCGACGGGCACGACGCCGCGAACGCCGCCGGCGTCATCCAGTTTAACGAGCTGTGCGGCCGGTGGTGATTGTAATCCAGGCGCCACCGCTCCGCCACATACTTCGCCTCCTCCAGGCTCAGGAGGTGTGGCCGCCTTGCTCTCAATTTTGAGGGTGAAACAGGCTGAAATTGGTGTGTATAATTGCTGGAGCCGAATGGGAGACATTGTAGCCGTGACCGACCCCGTGATGAGATTCGAACAGGTTTTCGCCGGGTGGCTCGGCACCACCCACGCCTACGCCTTCTGGAAGGGCCGCGTCGCCCTCTACGCCATCCTGCGGGCCATGGGCATCGGCGAAGGCGACGAGGTCGTCCTGCCCGGCTATACCTGCGTGATGGACGTCAACCCCGTCAAGTACCTCGGCGCGAGGCCCGTCTTCGTCGACATCGAGCCCGTCACCTGCAACCTGGACGTCTCGCTGCTCGAGCGGGCCGTCACGCCGCGCAGCCGGGTCATCGTGGCCCAACACACCTACGGCTACCCGTGCGAGATGGACGCGATCATGGACATTGCCGGCCGCCACGGCATCCCGGTGGTCGAGGATTGCTGCCTGGCCCTCGGTTCGACGTACCGCGGCCGGCGGTGCGGCACGTTCGGCGTGGCAACGTACTGGTCGTTCCAGTGGAACAAGCCATTCACGACGGGCATCGGCGGCATGGTGACGACGGGTGACTCGGACCTGGCGGCAAAGATCGAAACCCTCTGCCGAGCCGAACTTCAGCTGCCGCCAACAAAGACGGCCGTGATGCTCGCTGCGCAGCGGCTCATCTACCGCCTCTTCGTCTATCCCAAGACGTCGGCCTTTGCCGCGTCGCTTTTCCGCTGGCTGACGCGAAAGGGGGCGGTCGTCGGGTCGAGCGACACGGCCGAGTTCGTCCCGGAGATCGCGGCCGACTTTTTCATGGGGATGAGCGCGGGCCAAGCCCGGGCCGGCCTCCGCGAGATGCGCCGCATCGACGCGAACCTGGCCCACCGCCGCGAGATGGGCCGCCTGTACGACCAACTCCTGCGCGAGGCCGGGTGGGACGTGCCCACAATTCCCGAGGGCATGGACCCGGTTCTCGTGCGGTATCCGGTGCGCGTGGCGGACAAGGCCCGGGCGGTGGCCGAGGCGCCAAAGCACCTTGTGGAACTGGGGACGTGGTTCGAGTGCCCGCTCCACCCGATCGAGACGCCCCTGGCCCTCTACGATTACGAGGCGGGTTCCTGCCCGGTGGCCGAGAGGGCCTGCCGCGAGGTCGTCAACCTCCCGACACACCTTCGGGCGGGCGAGAGGGCGGCGCGGCGGAGCGTTGAGTTCGTGCGGCGAATCGGCCCGGCCTAGGAGACCATCTTCAGGACGGTCTTGAGGATGACCTTCAGGTCCGTCCAGAGGCTGCGGTTCTGGAGGTATTCGAGGTTCAGCCGCAGCTTGTCCGGCATGACCTGCTCGACGTAGACCCGCTCCCAATCGTCGCCGGCCTCGGCGAGGATCTCCTGCTCGTCGCGGTACTTGATGGAGGCGACGTCTGTGATGCCCGGGCGAGCCTCGAGCACGCGGCGCTGGCGCTCGTCGTACATGGCCACATACTTCGGGACCTCCGGCCGCGGGCCGACGAAGCTCATCGTGCCGCCCAGGACGTTCAGGAGCTGGGGCAGCTCGTCAATCTTGGTCTTTCGCAGGAGGTGACCGATGCGGGTGATGCGCGGGTCGCGGCCGACCGTGATGTGGGCCCCCATCCGGTCGGCGCCCACGACCATCGTACGGAACTTGAAGATGCGGAATGGCCGGCCGCCTCGGCCGACGCGCTCCTGCCGGTAAAAGACCGGCCCCCGGTCCGTCAGCCTGATGACGAGCGCGATAGCCAGCATCGGCAGGCCCACCAGGAGCAGCCCGAGCGAGGCCAGCACGATGTCGAACAGGCGTTTCACGGGGCGGGTTCTCCGGCAGTTTCGATGACGATGGCGTCGCGGGCCGCCTCGGCGTTCGCGACGGCCTCGTCGGCACCGGCACCCTCGGCAATCACGTAACCGACGCGCGTCAGGCTCGACTTCACTTCCGGCACCGTGTCTCCCACGCCGACGTCCACCTCGACCACTTTGACACCGGGCATGCGGCGTGCCTCGTCAACGCCCTTGACGGCGAGGGCGCGGCCGGGCGGCGGGGTGAGGTACCGGATGGCGGCCCCGCGGGGCGCATGCCGCGGCTCCAGGTCCGGCTGGCGGCCAAGGGCCAGGTTGATGGCCCCTTCGACCATGTCGATGCCGGTGGATCGCGGCACGAGTTCGGTGGTGATGAAGTCGCCGCCCAGTCGGGCGCCGATTTCTATGAGGAAGGGCCCGCGCGGCGAGAGTTTCACTTCGGCGTGGGCCGCCGCCCAATCAATGCCCAGCGCGCGCACCCCCTGAACGGCCGCCTCGGCAATTGCGGCGCGGGCGTCCGGCGGCTCGCGCGTCGGCTGGCTGTGGCCCGTCTCGACGAAGTGCGGCGCGCCGGTCGTGACCTTGTCCGTGACGGCCAGGACCTCGTTGCGCCCGCCGAAGGCGAGGATCTCGACGCTGAACTCGGGCCCCTCGACGTATTCCTCCACCAGGGCGGATCGGTCGCGGCTTTCCTCGATGGCGTACCGGAGTGCCGCGGCGGCCTGCTCGGGCGAGACGTCCTCGCCGAGGCGAGTGATGCCCCGGCTCCCGCTGTTGCGGGACGGCTTGAAGATGACCGGCCCGCCGATCGCTTGGAGCGCCCTGAGGGCCTCGTCCTCGGTCGTGACGCCGATGGATCTCGGCGAGGGCGCCCCGCCTGCCTCGAAGGCCCGGCGCATCTCTTCCTTGTTTGTCGCGCGGATGGCCGTTGCCGAATCGATGCCCGCCAGGCCCAGCTCCTCATTGATCCGGCCCATCGAGAACATCGACACCTCGGAGCAAATGTGGATGACGCCGTCGATCTTTTCTCGGCGGGCGATGTCCAGGCAGGCCTCGGGATCCAGGATGTTGATGACGTGGGCCACATCGGCCAGCGCCAGACCGGGGGCGTCGCGGTCACCGTCGGCAGCAACGACCCGGAGTCCCATCCGCCGGGCCGTCGTAATGGCCGGCAGTTGGAGGGGCCCGGCAGCTAGGACCAGGAGCGTCGCCATGCGGTACTTTCCTCCCTTTCCACGGCGAGGACAGCCCGGGCCGGCCGGTCGGCCACAGAGAGCGTCTTGCGGTTGCCGCCGCGCACGCCTATACTGCTATCGGCCCGGAGGCAGGCGAACTTCATACGAGGGCACGCAGGGAGTACAGCCATGATCGTCGTCATCGGCGCTACCAGTTTCATCGGAACCTACTTGGTCGACGCATTGGCCGCCCCAAAGCGAAGCCTATTCGCCACCGGGCGCGGCCATTCTAGCCAGCATTATTACCGTGACAAGGGGATTCCCTACGCCCGGCTCGACATCACGCAAAAGGAAGATTTCGAGAAGTTGCCCCGCCGGGACGTCGAGGCGGTAATCTTGCTGGCGAGCCTGCTCCCGGCAAACGTTCGCGAATACGACCCGCAGAAGTACGTGGATGTAAACATCACCGGGACGCTTAACACGCTTGAGTACTGTCGTCGTAGCGGGGCGAAAAAGATCATCTTCGCCAGCAGCCATTCGGACGTGGCGGGTCTGTGGGATTGCGGTCGGCCGATCACGGAGGAGGATCCGCGATCGGTCGTCTACACCGGCGACCACGCCGTCTACCTCATCACGAAACTCGCCGGGATGGACCTCGTGGAGCACTACCACCAGGAATATGGCCTTCAGGGCATTTCGTTCCGCCTTCCGGCCGTTTACGGCTATGGCCCGCACACCGAGATCTACGTTGACGGCGTTCGGAGCGTCACCGGGTTCAAGATCTTCATCGAAAAGGCCATGGCCGGGGAACCGATCGAGGTCTGGGGCGACGCCTCGAAGGGCCGCGACATCGTCTACGTCAAGGACGTCGCAGCGGCCTTCCTCGGCGCCATTGACTCGAACACCGCCCAGGGCCTTTATAACATCGCCACGGGGGTCCGGATGTCGCTGGACGAGGAGGCGCGCGGCATCGTCGACGTGTTCTCGCCTCCGGACAGGCGCTCGCAGATCGTCTATCGGCCAGATAAGCCCAACAACATGCATACCTACCTCTACGACATCGGCAAGGCGAAACGCGACTTGGGGTATAGCGTGCAGTATCCCTACCGCCGTATGCTTGAGGACTATAAGCGAGAGATGGGCAGCAACCGATTCCTGCACCTGGTGGAGCGCGAGCACAAGGAATAGGCGAGCGAGATCTCCGGGCCTTCCAACCATGGCAAGCAAGACCCTTCGGACACCTCTGGGCCGCACGATCCGGCCGGCCCCGTCGCGCCCGGCTAAACGCCTCCTGGATTCCCTCGTGGCGCTGGTGCTCCTGATCCTGCTCTCACCCCTGATGTTCCTGATCGCCATTCTGATTAAGTTGACGAGCCGAGGCCCGGTCTTCTACCGGGACGAACGGCTTGGCCGCGGCGGCCGGGTGTTCCGGATGTTCAAGTTCCGGACTATGAAGGTCAACGCCCCTCCCCGCCTGACAGCCGATGGCAAACTCGTGGTCACCCGCAACGATCCACGGCTGACCACCATCGGTCGTCCGCTACGGGCCCTGCATCTCGACGAAGTCCCGCAATTGCTGAACGTCCTGGCCGGCCAGATGTCTTTTGTCGGACCGCGTGCCGGCCAACCGAAGTACGAGTCCACGTATTCCGACACGGCCTATGAACGGCTGCGGGTCCACCCGGGAATCACCGGCTTGGCCGCCGTCCTCGGTGGTAGGCATCTGACCAACGAGTGCCTTTACGAGCTCGAGGCAAGGTACGTCCGGCGACAAGACCTCTGGCTCGACTTCTTGATCTTCATGATGACGCCCACCTACGTACTCTTCGGCCCGAAGGTCCCCCGGGCAATTTTGCGCCGGTGCACGGAAGGAATCAAGTTCCACTCGGTAGCGGAAGGTGACGACGAGACTTGACCGGGACTCGGGAGGTCCGGCGCAGCGCGCGGCCGTCCTGGGCTCAGCGGGCGCCGGCCAAGAGGCATTCGTAGCTGGCAACGGCGCGGGTCCGGGCGAAATGCGCCAGCATGTGCTGCCGGGCGCGCTCGCCCCGACGGCGCGTCTGATCCGGATGGTCGGCGGCCTCGCGGATCGCGTCGGTCAGGACCGCGCCGTCCTGGGGCGGCACGACCCAGCCGCAGCCTCCCGCCCGGATCATCTCGGCCGTGTCGCTGTCCTCAGCGACGCTGGCGACGACCGGCCGCCCGGCCGCCATATAGCCCAGGACTTTCGACGGGATGCTGCTCTTTCCCGCCTCGGGCAGCAGCGTCACGAGGCCGACGTCGGCGGTGGCCTGGACCTGGCTGAGCACCTCTTCCGGTTGGAAGGGGAGGAAGCGGATGTTCCCGAGTCCGCGGCGGCGCGCCTCCGCTTCCAGTTCGTCCTTGGCCACGCCCTCTCCGACGACGAGCAGGAGGATGTCCGGCCGGTCGCGGAGCCTCTCAGCCGTCTCGACCAGGACCTGCGCCCCGCTAATGTAGCCGATCGTGCCGGCGTAGAGGGCGACGAAGGTCTCGGCAGGGATGCCCTGGGCCCGCCGCCAGGCGTTCGCGCGGTCGCTCGGGCGGATGCGGTCGGTATCCAGCCAGAACGGCACGACCGTGACCTTCGCGCCGTCGATACCGCGCGCCTCGATGAGGCGTTTGATCCCCGGTCCGAGGGTGGCGATGGCGTCCGCCCTTCGCATGAGGGCCGTGTCCCCCCATCGCCAGAGGCGATAGGCCAAGCCTTCGCCCAGGAGGCCGGCGCTTCGGGCCCCCTCCGGGTGAAGGTCGAAGACGTCGTAGACGAACCGGGCGCCCTTGAGGCGCGCCAGGACCCAGGCCGACCAGCCGCCGAAGACCGGCGTCGACAGGGACAGCACGGCGTCCACCGGCCCAGCCGCCAAGCCGTTCACGAGAGAACTGACGGCGAACGTTAAGTACCCCCAGAGCCGTCCCAGGGTACTGGACTTGGGCGTGATCGAATGCCAGACGCGCATCAACCGGTAACGGCCGTCACGCGACAGGCAACGCCACTTCACTCGCCAGCCGGGGAACAGTTTCCCCCCCGGATGGTTCGGCCAGCCGGTCTGGACCGTCACTTGATGGCCCCGGGCCGCCAAGTCCTCGGCCAGTTCATGCACCATGACCCCCGCCGGGGCATGCTCCGGAGGAAACACGTAAACGATGATCGCAATTCTCATTCGTTCGGGCTCTGGCGCTTGGGATTTTCATGGCCGCCGAGACCGTTTCCCGACGTTCCCCCCTGCGGCGCGCGGAGACTGTCCATCCGGTACGTGGATCCGATGATGCGGTCCCAACCCGCCTCTCGGCGGAACGCGGGTTCGGCACCCTGGAGCAGGTACCGATAGAGCGCCATGAGATTGGCCTTCTGTCGCTCCCAGCGGAAGTGCCGCTCGTACGTCTCGCGCCCGAGCCGCGCCGCCCGCTCGATGGGCGAGGGATCCGCCTGGAGCCGGTCCACCAGTTCGACGAGCGCGTCGGTGTCCCCGTAGGGGACGGTCCAGCCGGCACCGGCGGCTTCGGCCACGTGGCCCGGGAACCCGCCGGCGCTGGCGATGAAAGGACGGGACATCATCATGGCATCGAACATCTTGTTGGCGCTGGAGACGACGGCCAGGATGGAGGACACGTTGTAGGTGACAGCCACGAGGTTGGCTTCGCCCATGAGGCGCATCGCCTCGGCGTAGGGGACCCAGCCGTAGAGGCGTAGGTTCGGCAGCGCCTCCAACCGGCTTTTCAGCGCCTGGTCGCGCACGTCGCCGACGATGTCCACCTGAAGGCTCGGCCGCCGCCCGGCCAATTCGAGGATCGCACCGATGTTGCGCAGGTAGGAGATGTTCCCGCTGACGTTCAGGCGGAGGGGCTCCGTGCGGGGCGTCTGATAGTGCCCGACCATGTCTTTCTGGGGCACGTTGAGCACCTGGATGGTCGTCGTTTTCGCTCGGACCCGAGGTCCGAAGAATTCTCCCATCAGGTCCAGCCGGCCCTGGCTGAGCAGCAGCCCGTCCACGTGCCGAGCCGCCCACCGCTCGAGGGTCGAAAAGGTCTGGGGCACGGGAAACCCGTGAGACGAGGTGCCCTGCCCCCACGAATCGCGCAGGTCGTAGACCAGGCGGTAACCCAGCCGTTTGCGCAAGAAGATACAAGGAAACACACTCTCCATGTTCATCGCGTGGACCAGGCGATACCGCCGGCACTTCAGTTCGCCCAGCACCCACCGCCACCAGAAGAGCCAGTAGAGGAGATATTTCAGACTATGGGGCGGATAGGGCCTGCGGAACCAGCGAACCCGCCAGCCGTGGACGGTTTCCTCGGCGGGCTTCGTGCCGGTCACGTCCCAGGCCAGGATGGTCACGCGATAGCCCAGTTCGGTCAGACAGCCGGCGGCCCGGGCCTGTGCGGGTGTGACGTCCCACCGTCCCGCCCGCAGAATGAGCGCCTCGTCCGGGTGTGAATGTGTCATCCGCTCTTCTCCTCTCGCGAACCCGTCTTCCGCGCCCGAGCCGGCGCGGAGCTGTTGGCATCTCCGGGGCCGGCGTCTCCCGCCCGCGGTCCTCGTTCCCTCCCCCCCGCACCGGGCGAGACCGTATTGGAGGCAGACCAGGCTGATCGCGGAGTCCATGCAGGCCAAGACCGCCGCCCCCCTGAGAAAGTGCACGGGGTTCAGGAAGTACGCATGGCGTCCCCGGGATAGCAGTCGCCAGCCCAGATAGGCCCCGTACAGAACCGCCCCGATCAGCCATGCCAAGGACACCCAGAACCCGACCACCCCAAGAGCCAGCACGGCGAGATAGATCCCGGTAATACAGAATATGCGCCCCCTGCCCGAATTGCCCGGAAGGCGTATGTGCCCGTGAGCGTTCCGGTACTGCATCCGCCAGAGGCTCCGGAAACTGTCCCGGACCTCCCAGGTGCACCGGGCCTCGGGCACGTAACGGACGTGGAAGCCCAGTTTTCGAACGCGCATGTTGAACCAGGTGTCTTCTCCCGCGCGAACGTGCTCCGGATACCCGCCGATGCGTTCCCACACCGCCCTGCGATACGCAATGCATCGGTGGGACGCTCCTGCGCGGCGCGGCTTTCCCGTCCCCTCGCCTTGGGTTCCCATGTGACAGAACGTTCGTTGAAGCCAGTTGGTCCCCCGAGGCTCCGTCGCGCCCTCGACGACCTCCGTGCTCGGGTCCTCGCGAAACGGGCGAATCATGCGGCCCAGCCATTCCTCGCCGTAGGCCGTGCCGGAGTCGAAGACGACGAGGACGTCGGCGTCCGTCGCTCGAACGGCGAGGTTCCTGCCGCGGCAGATGTTCGCACCCTTCTCCTGAACGGCGCGAAACTTGGGATGGGCCGCGGCATATTCCTGAAGAATCTCCCACGTGCCGTCGCTCGACCCGCCGTCCGCCACGACGACCTCGTCCACCAGCCGCAGGTTCGCCTCGAGCATGAACACGTCGAGCGATTGCCGGAGCTCGTCGCGGCAGTTGTAGACGGTGGCGATCAGCGCGATGCTCACAGGCGCGCCGTCGGGAGATTCGTCGCGTCGGAGAGGTTCCTCTTTTCTCGTCATGTTTCTGCAGGTTCCTTTGGATAACTTCTCGGCAAGCCGGCCTTACATCGGGTACCCGTTTTCCTCGAGGTTCAGGCCCGTTGCTTCCGCCAGCCTCCGGTTCCCCTCGCCGAAGTAGTCCTGAAAGATCCGGCGCTCTTGATCCGTATAGGTATAGTCCGCGAACCCTTTCCCCCGCTGGCCCCAATCCAGGACGCTCGAGCGAAGTGGCCGCGGCACCCGCCGGAAGAGGGACCGGAACCGGTCGTACGTCTTCCGGAGAAAGATCTCTCGCCGGGAAGCCCGTCGGTTGACAAACAGATCTTTTCGATAGGCGAGAACCGCCTCGGCGTCAACGGACATGAAGCCGAGAATGTCGCGCAGCACGGCGGTATCATCCTTCCGGAACGCCTCGAAGAGAAAGACCTTCACGTTGGCCCGGCCGAACAGCTCCGCGTACAACTCGTAAAGGGCCTCGTGATCGCCCATCGCCAGGCCGTGCGGAACCCCCTGTTCCAACCGCAGCAGCTCGCTTCTCAACCACACCTTATAGGACGTCATCGGCAGGCACAAGTGTCGCGTCATCTCGCCAAACAGGGACTGGAGAAACGCGAACTGGTTGCGGATGCCGATGAGGATCCTGGCCTGGGGGAACAGGCGCTTCAGCCGATGCGCCACCAGGTACTGGTCCGCGTAGGATGCCATGGACACGAAGTAATGGCTGGTGGCCAACTTCTCATCGGAAATCAACAACGGCCGGTCCCCGGAACAATGCGACGCGAAGAACTCCCGGATGCGCGGCTCTTCGCGACGATACTGGAGTTCGCCCGCCAAGGCCATCTGGATCATCCACCGCCGGCCTTCCGAGTGCCACTCCGAGGCCTGCCAGTCGCGCGGAAGCGGCCCCAGGTAGTCCCACAGCGGACAAGGGAGGAACACGCCGTATTGAAGACTGGTGGTTGCCGTTTTCGGCACGCCGATGTGAATGGTGACATCAAGGCCGTCGATCATTGGCTCTCTCCTTCCGCCCGATCACATCTTGGCCTGGGACTCCCGGGACCGCCTGCGCATCAGGGACCACAGGGTCTTCCGATCTTCCGGTTTCAACATCATGAGGTATCCGGCGGTCGCGTAAAAGACCGCCGCGACCCCGCCACAGAGGAGAACCCATCGCCAGTCAAGCGATTCGCCAAGAACCCACGCAAGCGCCACGGCGATCACCAGGGGGAACCAAAGCGAGGCGTGCACCCGGCCCAGGCTCTTGCCGAAGGGGTCTGTGACAATATAGTCGCAATGCAGGGCATTCAAGACCAACTGTCCCACGCCCACGGTAACCAGGAAAATGATGCCCAAGGCAGAGAAGCCCCAATCCGTGTAGGACAGCGCGAGGTAGAGAACGACCACGTGGACCGCGCTGATTCCCAGCAGAATGACCGTCGGGACGACCAGCGAATCCCGCCCGCGAAAGACCTGCCGATAAGGCACCCACAGGACGCTGCCGATGTACCCGGCGTACACACAAAGGGCCAGCAGGTAAGCGAGGGGTGCGAACTCCGCCCCCACCCACCAGGTGAGAATCGGGCGGGCCAGGCCGCAGAGCATCGCCATGGTGAACCCCGCCAGGTAGCCCAGGATTCGGGTGGCCTTGAAGAGGGCCCCGCGAAGGCGGTCGGCGTCCCCCAGCCGGATGTACTCAAAGAGAATCGGGCGAAGGACCCTCGCGATCGTAAAGGCCAGGAGCATCTGAAACGTCACGACCTGCAAGACGGGCCCGAATCGGCCGGTCGCCTCGGCGCCGAGGGTCCGATTGAGCACGAGCACCGTCCCGCTCAGAAGCAGCACCCCGGCGGTGTCGTACACCAGGACAATCCCCCCCACGCGAAGCAACTGCCGCAGATGCCCCCAACTGCCCAGGCCCCACCGGACTCGGAACGCCCGCTGAAATCGCATGGCCGAGATGAAGAGCACCCCCGCGCACCCCGCCACGAACACCAACCGGTAGACACCGATCGCCACAATGTTCACCGAATACCAGAGCATCCCCACCAGCAGGCCCAGAGCCACAATCTGGGTGAGGATGGTCAGGACGTTCAAATAGACGAACCGGTGGTAGAGGAAAAACACCGCCTGGATGCACGACACGATGCCGCTCACCAGGCACGTCACGAGAATCAGGAACACCAGAATCGAGGTGTCGAACTCCAGCCCCGGCGCACAGACGAACAGGTTCGGCACCTGCCAACTGAAGACGACGATCGGCACGAACAGGATCATCGTCAGGAACAGCAACGCGAAAAACGCCGTGTTGAAAAACGCGTTGGCGCGCTCGCCCTCCCCGACGTTCAGCGACATGAATCGCAGCAGCGAGCCGGAGATGGACAGCATCGCCAGGTGCATGAAGGCCGAGAAAGAGTTCGCCAGGCTGACCATGCCGAAGGCTTCGGTCCCCAGGCGGCGCACGATGAACGAGGTCAAGAGGATCGACACCCCGGCGTTCATCGCCACGACCACCAGGTTCGAGACGATGTTGGGGGCCACGCGCTTCTTGGCCGACTGAAGGCCCAACTCGTCGGCGGCCGGCCGCGCGTCCCCTTCGGGGGCGGGGTAGTGCGGCGACGATAGGTTGGTCATGCGTGCCTCGCAATCACCCGGTGCACCGCCGCTCGCGCGGCTTCCCTACAGGATGCCCTCGCGCTTCAAGCCACGCGCCACGAGACGGGCACAGCGTCGCCTGTCATAGTGATGGTCCTTCGGGTCCGCGTTGAGCAACCGGGAATGAACCAGCCCGTCCGGCCCAAGGCTCTCCCGGTCCAGGTCGACATAGGGCACGCCTTCCCGCTCGCAGTACGCCTTCATCCGCGCGTTGAACTGCAGCGTCAGGTCCGTTCGCTGCCTTTGCGACACGCTCGCGCTGCTTCGCAGATTGGCGACTTTCCCCGCCGCCGGGAGCCGCTCGTTACCACAATCGGGAGGGCTCGTGTGGCCGGAAAAGACTCGCCATCAGGCCACGCCGATGCCGAAGGCGGGCCTGCCTCGCAGCACCCGTTTCGCCACGACAATGATAATGAAGTATAAAAAGAACTGCTTGACCATGAGTTCCGCCCGGAAGTTTCCGGAAAACAAGGTGAGGAGGTTGAAGATCAGCATGCTATACAGGGCCACGGCCAACGAGGGTTCCCGCAAGGACTCGACCAGATCGTGCATGCACCGGACGGCCGCGCCCAGCAAGAGGTAGCCGAGAAGGATTCCAAGCATCCCCATCCCGATGTAGGCCCCCCCGGGTCCGCTGGATCCCGTCGAACTCGTGGCGCGCCTCGGATCGTGCCCGAAAACGTACACGTCGGCGTACTGGGTGGTCGTGATCCCGCTGCGAATCAGGGAGACGAATTTGAAATGGTTGGTCCAGGACGGTGCCCCTTGAGTCATTTCATGACTGAGCACCGCAACGAATCTGGTGTTGCCATCCAACCGCGTGACCACCTTCAGAAGAAAGTCGATCGGCCCCTGGGCGTATTCCCCCAGGGATTTCGTCCCGAGGATCTGGGCTCGCTCCGCCTGGCCGATCGACATGGTCAGGGGAAACAGCGCGACGAGCGCCAGGACCCAGATGATCGACCTTCGGCGACCGCCTCGTCCGGCGTGGTACCAATAGGCCGTCAGAAACATGAACGCGGGGCCCATCAGGGCGCTCTTCCACCCCAGGAGCAATTCCGACACGGCGTAAGCGCCGGCCAGAATGTAGCCCTCGAGGATGAAGAGTTTTCCGCGATCGAACGCCCGGTACACAAACAGCCCGATGAGGACCAGCGTGCCGCCCCGCAGGCTGTAGCCTATGATGCCGGCGAACAGCCCCGGCACCACGGTAAGTTCTCCCACGCCCGCCACCTCCAGCCCGAGCGCCACCCGCGCCACCCCTGCCAGGACCACCCACGCGGCCAGCACGATAAACTGGGCGTGCGTGACGGGGCGCAAAGGCGCCTTCGTGCGGGTCACCCACCGGAAGACCGGCCGGAAGAGCCCCCGGAAGGGGCCAAGGCAGCCCACGGCATAGCCAACCAGCGCCAGCAACGACAGCCCCACAGACAGGGCGAGCATCGAATGGGAAAGCATCCGGCGCGTCAAGGTGGGAATGGCAACGAGGAAGGGAACGCTCAGGAGAAAGCCGACGACGTACGAGAGAGTCCCGATCCCGATCGCCGAAAAAAGGTTCCGGCGAGAGTAATACAGCAGAACGAAGCTGACGATACAGCCCAAGAGATAGACCAGGGGCAACACGTTGCTCTTCGAATAAACAAACACGATCCCCGAGGCGGCCACGGCGCATAGCACGCCCAAAGCCAGCGCCAATTGCCCCGCCCGCCGCTGGAACCAGGCGCGAGACGTCGACACGGGCCGGGCGTCATGATCTTGTATCTCGAGGTATGGCCCTCTCATGGCTCCTCCGCAACGGCGACTCGCGGGCGACATCCGTCGGCCGTCGCCGTGGCATTCTTCTCCGAGGCCCCTCGGCCTGGATTACCTTCCGGCCCGATCCGCAGGGGCCCCTTCATCTTGCGCGAGAGAAAAATCGGACACGGCATGCTCCCGTAACCGCTGATAGATTGCTTCGGCCTCAGGAAACCGCGGATGCGCCAGGACCATGGGCAGGAGTTCCCGCTTTCTCTCCTCTTTCTGCGGGTTGGGCGTATACTGCGACTCCTGGGGGAGATCGTCCCGCTTCATTCCCGTCACCTGCTCGTGGGCGGCCTGCTCGAGGTCCATTGACGGATCCCACGCCCGAACCCCCAAACGGTCCAGCAGGATGAAAAGGTTTTCCGGATGGGGAACCGCGTCATTGAAGTCCAGAATCTGGAAGTCCTGACAGTGCGCCAGCACATACTCATAATACTCGATCCAATCCACCAGGCAAATGTCGAGGTAGTCCTTCAGGCGGTTGGCCTGACCGGGTTCCATTCCCACGTGTCTTGCCATCAGGGAAGGGAGAACGTCTCGTGGATGGCGGAACAGAACGATGATCGGAATACCCAGGTGCTGGGCCATCTTGAGGGTGCCGATCACGTGCCCGTGTGACGCGATCTTCAGGTCCGGATAGACCCGCCGAACCAGCCAGGAGCAAAAGGTGTTTCCGGACCGGGCCCACCCCGTCAGAAGGCAGTCGGTCCCACGAACGGGGCAGACATGTTCATACTCCCACTTGCTGTGGAAGGAACGCTTCCACTGTCGATAGACAAAAGCGTTCTTTTGGCACCACCTTCTGGCTAAACGCAACAAGAACATTGTTTTTCTCCATCGAGATTCTCTCTCGGCCGCCTTTCCTGTCCTAGCCCACACTTCCCCTGGGCGGCACTGCTAGCCTCCAGGAAACGGTCTCGGGGCGACAAGCCTTCACAGAGGCTATGAGCCCATTTGGGACTGATACCACTCGATTGTCCTTTGCAGGCCATCATCGAATGAAACCTGCGCCTCGAACCCAAACAGTTCCCGCGCCCGCGTCACGTCCAGACACCGCCGCGGCTGGCCGTCGGGCTTCGTCGTGTCCCACTCGATGCGGCCGTCGTAGCCGACGAGGCGGCGGATCTTCTCGGCGAGGTCGCGGATCGTGATCT